>Ga0066606_10000577_pt1 | contig 22865 bp, 16 predicted proteins | sample SaaInlV_DNA_100m_FD_60386 | JGI IMG/M metagenome (GOLD analysis project Ga0066606, IMG submission 60386) | Marine microbial communities from expanding oxygen minimum zones in the Saanich Inlet - SI075_LV_DNA_100m | ecosystem: Environmental > Aquatic > Marine > Unclassified | place: British... | reverse complement strand
TAATGAGAAAACACCAAATATTTTGGGTTAATCTCCCATTGCTGTGGCTAATATTTTATGGACTTCATCAAAATTATGTTTGGTAACGAATAAGGGTTTTTGATATCGAATTGTAATGGTTGAAAAGAATAGGGGCACTCGCTTTTTATCCCAATTCCAAAATATAGGAAATGAATAATTACTTTCGCATTGTACAGGAATAACGGGTACCCCTGCTTGTAAACCCATATGGAGTACGCCCTTTTTTATTTCTTTTAATGGACCTGCAGGCCCATCCGGAGTAATCACACAGCTATATCCATTTTTAATTTCCTGAACTATTTTGTCGGCTGCTTCCCGACCTCCATGCCCCGTTGAGCCAATGACCACCTTACACCCATACCAACGTAAAATTAGTATGATTTTATACATAAACCATAATGGATGACTAAACTGAACGAATTTGGTTACATCCTGCAATCCTAACCAATACATTGATCCTTTATAATGCCATACGGATTCAATCCTTGAAGGGTATTTCTCAACATTTTCTTTACCTTCTACAACAATTCTACATGTATTTAGGATTAACCATTTATAGGCATAAATGATATATGCGCCAAGATAGGACGTAACATAATAAAATGGCTTGAACCAAAGTGGAATATTTCCTACCCTATATTTTATTAAACTCATTCTAACTCATCTACCTTTTCATAATCGGTTGAAATTTTGAAATCAGCCATATTAAAAGGTACTTCTCGAATTGATTTTAATTCCCAAACCATCTTAAATCCATCATCATCTTCATCCTTCATTTCCATGGTATATTTCACCATGCGCCCGGGCACGGACTCAAATTCTTGTTCTGCGCTGGTTAACATAGATTCGGAGAAACTCCTTGGGGTATTTCGTTTCTCCCCTCCATAAGATTGTACTAGATCTACCTCCACTTTTGATACAAAATAAAATAAAGTTGTATCGGTGGTGAACCATTCTTCAAATAATACAAGTCCATCGTTACTTTTTATCTTTGTAGTTACCTTTCGTGCATCATAACCAACAACACGCTCCATTGATTCAGAAATGGTACGATCGTATTCGGATTCTTCCTGTTCTTCATCTGAATTGTTATTTTCCCGCCCTTCTCCAGAGCCACCTCCCATATTCATTCTACCCATGGTTGTTTTCAATATCGGATTCCCACCATTCTCACGAATGGCATCAAATGTTTCCATGGCGTATTCTTCATCTTTGGCATTATAAACAAATCGTAATTCGGTTTTACCATTTAGTATACTTCCCACGGATTTATTTCCACCCATAGCCATACGAATCAGAAATCTGTCCACATCAATGGATGCCTCCTGTCGAAATAATCCATCAGCGGCATATTTCGTGGTCGTGGTAGTTATTTCTCCCACATAAGGCGCATCCATGAACATGACATCTTCTATCACAACCTGGGTTTGGGCAAATAATCCTGCGGTAAACAGCACAGTAATAATTGAATGATAATTCATTGTACTTTCTTTTCGGTTAAATTGAATATAGGATTGATGAATAACAAAAAAGTCCCTTTTACTTGTTTCATTTCATTTCCAGACTAATTCAATTTAGTTATTATTCATCGATAATTTTAATAGGTACATTTCTATGTATTCTTAATCAAGTAATGCATTAAACTTATTTCTTAAATCTCCTTCTACCGCTTTACCATTCAAATACATTAATACCGGTTCAAAGCGATCATCATCGACTAATTTTCGCGCCACTTGATCCGGTGATATAGTATAGCGGCCCAACGATTTACTCGTATCCCAAATCAAATCATCATAAGATACATAAACCAACTCGGAACAGACAATTTCTTCAGTGGATTCTACGTCGAAGCTGAAATCGTAATTTTTACCAATTTGTCGAAATGCATTCAATAAATATGTTTTTTTCTGTTCATTGGATTGCCCTTGAAATCGAATCACTCCCAAATCATCTATATTCAAAAAATGCTGAAGTGTATTGATCTGTACCCCAGGCCTTAGCGCTTCAATGATCTGATGCCCGGAACGAATAGCAGTGTGAAAGTCAGGACCGGAATATTCATACTTCTTTACCACATCTTCGTGCAATTTTGGCAATTCTTCCCATACACCCAGCGCTTTTAATTCTATCTCACTCCCTGCCCATATTCCCACATGGCACCAATATCCCGGAATAAAATAATCCGTTAATCGAAATGGTGCCTTTTCTAACAGAATATCCATGGGTTGCATTTGAGAAATTATTTTACTGCGATTTTGAGAGGAAAGGTGATTCATTTTCCCCTTTCTGACAACCATCATCCCAGCTGTATTGCCAAACATTTTACTCACCTGTTCCGTGGCATCATTACTCATTTTACGGATCCGATCGGAAAATTTATTGTTAATCACATTCATGCGGTTAAACTTGAATGTGGGCCCAAGGTCATCTTCATCCATTTGGAGGATTTCTCGATAAGATGGACTCCCGGAAATCAGCAAGTTTAAATAGGAATTGTCCGGATCGTTCATGACCAATTCAGCGCCAGGATTTTTTGCCTCCCATTTGGAAACTTGATAAATAAATTTGATTGCACGAATCATGCGGCCCATTTTCTTTGAATCGGTATAACTCTCCGAAACTTCAGTTAAGTACCCTCTGTTTTCTGGATCTACGCCTGTTTCATTCATGACAAAACGTAATTTTTGATTCTGTTCAAACGGTGCAACGGCCACAAGGTAGTTATCGTAGAGTAGTAAGGCAAATACCAGTCCCAGCTTTATTTGTTTTATGACCGATCGACCGATTTTATCATTTGGATTAATGAGCAACATTTCTTGAGACTGCCTACCCCATAAATTTCGAACTTTTCGTTTATGGTAAAATTGAGATGGTTTTTTATTATATAATTTTAGTGAAACCGTTTCATTGGTGAGCGGCGCAAATCGTCCTATACCTTTCAATAAAGCAGAGCGCATTTTTTTATATTCAACCACGGCATAATTGAGATAATTCAAATCTGCGCCTAATAGCACTTCTTTCCCACTAAATGATTCATACGTTTGTATGGCAATAGATCGCCAAGTCAAAGCATACTCAATTTGTGATTGATAAGAATAAATGACATCACCCACATTAGTTGTGTCTGTTTGAATTAATTCAATCGCCGAACGTGCATTTGCATTTTGATCAAAAATAAAATTGAGATCCGATTGCTGGGCAAAGGAAAACTGAATCAAAAGAAAAAAAATAAATCCTTTTTTTACCATGGCAATTTCTCCAAATCCACATTTCCACCGGAGATGATTAAGCCGACTCTTTTTCCTTTAAAAATAGCTGGTTTTTTTAATAATCCTCCCAATGTTATGGCGCTAGATGGTTCCACTATTATTTTCATGCGTTCCCATATCATTCGCATGGCAGAAATTATTTCTTCTTCAGTCACCGTAATAATTCCATCCACGAACTCTTGAATAATCGGAAAGGGTACTGTGCCCAATTGGGCGCGGAGCCCATCACAAATGGTGTCGATGGATTTATTCGTTTCTATCTTGCCCGATTTCAATGATCGATACGCATCATCTGCTTCTGAGGGTTCAGCCCCATAAACAATTATTTTGGAATTTATTCCCTTTGCGGCAAGCAATGTACCGCCCAATAAACCCCCACCACTCACGGGACAAACAATCATATCCAGATTGGGCTCGTCTTCCATTAACTCCTTGGCGCATGTTCCCTGCCCGGCCACAATGCGCTCATCATTGTACGGATGAACAACAATGGCACCAGTTTGTTCAACAAGGTCTGCCAACACACTTTCACGGGAGGATTGTTCCGGTTCACACCATACGACGATTCCCCCATTCCGCTCAACATTGTTAACTTTAATCTTCGGTGTATTGTTTGGCATTACCACTTTGGTTTTTCCCCCTCTTCTTGTCACGGCCATAGATAATGCTGCACCATGATTCCCGGAGGATGTGGTTGCCACACCTTTCTCTATTTCTGTTTGAGAAAGCTGTTCCACCGTATTGGTGGCACCCCGAATTTTAAATGCGCCTACTTTTTGGAAATTTTCACATTTGAAATAAAGTTTGGCACCACTCAATTCATTCAGACTCTTATTGGTCAAAATAGGCGTCCGATGAATCAAATGCCGAATGCGTTTATGGGCTAATTCAATTTCTTTCAGTGTAACCATGGTTGAATATAAATTTGACCTGAATAAAAAACATATTCTTTAAGGAATAAAATGAGTAAGCATTCAAACCAACACATGAGCACCGATGAATTTCGGAAACAAGGCAAAAAAGTTATCGACTGGATTGCCGATTATTATGATCAAATTGAGCAATACCCTGTCCTTTCCCAGGTAAAGCCGGGAGAAATTCGTTCCAACCTTCCCGAATCTGCACCTCTAAAAGGACGTGATTACGGAGATATTTTATCTGACATGGATAAAATGATGCCCGGTATTACCCATTGGCAATCACCCAATTTTCATGCTTTTTTCCCCTGTGCCACCAGTGGGCCCGCAATTCTTGGAGACCTCATATCAACTGGTTTAGGTATTCAGGGTATGATTTGGGCATCCAGTCCAGCTTGCACTGAGGTTGAAACCCATGTATTAGATTGGCTCGTGGATATGATGGATTTACCCAAAAAGTTTAAATCCACTGCTACCGGTGGAGGTGTTCTCCAGGATGCAGCATCCAGTTCCAGCTTGGTCGCCCTAATTGCCGCTCGAGAACGCACGTCTCATGGGGATACAAATTTAAATGGCTCAAATAGGCAGTTAACAGTCTATACCTCACAACAGGCGCACTCTTCAATAGAAAAGGCCGTCAAGATTGCAGGAATGGGTAAAAACAACCTTCGATTAGTGAATGTAGATAGTACTTTTGCTATGGATCCAAAACATCTGAAAGAATTAATTGAAAATGATTCGGCGCAAGGATTGATACCTACATTTGTGTGTGCTACAGTGGGTACCACGTCCAGCACAGCGATGGATCCACTGAAGGAAATCGGGAATATTTGCACGGAATATGGTATTTGGCTACACGTGGATGCAGCCATGGCAGGACCCGCGGCACTATGCCCAGAATTTAGATTTATTAATGATGGGTTGAATTTTGCCGACAGTTACACTTTTAATCCACATAAATGGATGTTAACCAATTTTGACTGCAATGTCTTTTATGTAGCCAATAGAAAAGTATTAATTGATTCTTTATCCATTTTACCGGAATACTTGAAGAACAAAGCTACTGATTCTAAAACGGTGATTGACTATCGTGATTGGGGAATTCCTCTCGGTCGACGGTTTCGTGCCCTCAAATTGTGGCATGTGATTAATTATTATGGTGTGGAAGGATTGCAGGCGTTCATTAGAGGACATGTAGAAAACACACAGAAATTAAAATCATGGATCGAAGCCGATGAACGATTTGAGATTGTAGCACCTGTGCCACTTAACCTCATTTGTTTCCGTCATAAAAACGGAAATGAATTCAACGAAAATCTGGTCAATTCACTTAATGAAAGTGGAAAAATATATCTCACCCACACCAAATTAAATGGCCAATATATCATTCGATTTTCTGTGGGGCAAACTTCTACCACCTTGGACCATTTAAAGAAAAGTTGGGATTATATTTTAGAAACGGTGAAAAAGATTGAAAAAGATTAAGGATTTTCAGCCAACTCAACCAATACGCCACCGGTGCTCTTCGGGTGGATAAACACTACTTTATAGCCTTCGGCTCCTATAGTTGGTTCATCAGATATAATTTGTATATTTAATTCTTTAAGTTCTTTTATTGCTTTTGTTACATCTTCTACTTCAAAACATACATGATGTATCCCTGGCCCCCGGTTTTCCAAAAATTTTCCAATGGGAGTATCTCCACCCATAGATTCTAATAATTCAATTTTACCTTTACCTGTATCGTAAATATCAGTTGTGACCCCCTGGTCTTCCACCATTTCTGTTCCGCCATGAGATATTTTAAGGATATGCTTCCAAAACGGTGCATCCTTATCTATGCTATTCACCGCAATTCCAATATGTTCTATGCCCAGTATTTTCATATTATATTAAATTATTATGATTGGAATTTATAGATACTCCCAAACCATTCCCTTGAGGCAATACCAATTTTCCATTTTCTACAGTTACTCCCAGATATGGATCATTATTAATGAGCAGGTGCCCATCTAAATCGGCATAATCGACTAAAGGGGATAAATGGGCCGCTGCAGTGATTCCCACTGAAGACTCAATCATACATCCCAGCATGATGCTCATATCCCTTTCACGTGCCATTTTTACCATCTTCAAGGCTTCAAATAGATTTCCACACTTCATCAGTTTAATATTGATTCCATCAAAAATACCATGTATCCCGGGTATATCGCTGGAATTCAGACTGTTTTCATCCGCAACCAGTGGTAGTGGCGATTGGGTCCTTAAAGTGGCCGTATCCTTTAAATTTGTTGATTTAAATGGCTGCTCAACAAACTCCACATTACGTTCCGACAGCCAATGGCACATTTTGATACCGGTTTCGAGATCCCAACCTTCATTGGCATCGACACGGATTAATGTATCTGTTTCTGCCCGAATCGCATTCATGATTTCCTTATCCTGTTTCTCACCCATACCCAGTTTTATTTTTAGAATATGGTAAGGTGCTGCTTCAGCAACTTTCTCAGGGATAAGATCCATATCACCAATAGAAATTGTAAAAGATGTCTTTGGCATCTTTTCAGGATTCGCACCAAAATATTCACATAGAGAAATACCTTCTCTTTGACACCACCAATCTAAGATGGCCATAGACAAAGCCACTTCTAATGATTTAATTCCTTTGGATTGGGGCAAAACATGATTTGAAAATTCAACCGGATCAGTCATGGAATCCGGTAAAGAGATTCCGCATTCGAGTATATTTATTATATCTTTCGAAAATTCATTATACCGAGCAGAAGGCGCTGCTTCTCCACGACCCACAATCCCCTCTCCTTTAAGATACACATAAACAATATCATAATAATCGTGCGAACTTCTGGAAATCCCAAATGGATGGGTACAATTAACTCTAAATGTGGTAAAAGATAATTTCATCATTTAATTTGGTGCGCCCGCACTGCCCTCCCAATCGGGGTCAGCCACGCCAATCCACTCTCCCGTTTTACTATTTTTTTGCACAGCATGCACACGACCAAATCTTCCTTTCCCTCTTTGAATCGATACGACATGCCCCATACTAATAAAATATGTACTATCGGCCTTTGACCATGCATCTGTACCCGTCCATTCCAAATCAATACCCTCTTTTTGTGGATAGACTCTCGGGAGTGCCATGGCTTTATCCAAAGAATGATTCTGATCAATAACCCGACTAATTACGGCTACAATTGCAGATGGAATTTTGGCACCACCCGCCGCCCCTAATGCTAAAATGGGTGAACCATCTTTTGATACAATTATGGGTGAAATATGAGATGCTGCTCTTTGACCGGGTTTTACTTCCCCCAAATACCCCCCCAATGTTTGAGCATAGACAAATCCCAATCCCGGTGTAACAACTTTAGATCCCATGATCGTACCTACCGTTTGAGTAAGGGAAACAACCATTCCATTTTTATCCACCACAGTTAAGTGTGTTGTATGCCCCATGGGTGCTGTAAAAGATTCAGGTAAATCATCCCAATCTTCAAATGCTTGTTCATTGTGTATTTCAGCCGCTCGCTTCTCTGCCCATTTTTTAGAAGTAAGTTTTTCGGCATCCAATAATGATTTTTGATTTTTTCGATCTAAATAAGCGGATTCAATGGCGTGATAAACCGCCTCTCCCCATTCCATATTATTTGTTAAATCATCAGATAAGGACTCAAGTATATGTAAAGCCTCAATGGTTATGGCACCAAAGGAAGGCATCCAAAGTGCCGAAAGATCATACCCTCTATATGAGCCTGTTACAATATGAGAAACTTCAGCCTCGTAATCGGCCAGCGCTTTCATACTAAGCACACCGTCATTAGCGAGATTATCTGCCACAATTTTTTCTGCAATCCATCCAGAATAAAAAACATCAGGACCATTATCTGCAATTGCTTGCAATACATTCGCCAAGTCTTTTTGTACAAACCATTGCCCTGGTACCATGGGAGAACCATCCGTTTGGAGAAAATGCTGCCGCGTCCCTTCGAATTCGTTTAATTGTTTATTCACCATGGATTGACGAATTGCTTCTCCAGCAATGAGTGCATGGCCTTTATCTGCAATCTCAATGGCTGGATTCATAATGGATTTCAGCGCTAATGAACCAAAATCTGCTTGTGCTTTTGTTAATCCTTTTACCACGCCCGGAATTCCAATACTGGGATACCCATAGCGTTTTTTGGGTGCATTTTCAAAATCGTAATCCTGGGGTGCTGCCGTGGTACCATCAATCCCATGGTACCCTGTTTCTGGAGAATAAATTAATATTTGATTTCGGCCGCCAATACCATTCATGGATGGTTCAACAACGGCCAATGTAAAGGCTGCAGCCACTGCTGCATCAACAGCATTCCCTCCCTTGGCCAAAATATCCACACCTGCTTTTGTCGCCAAAGGATGGCCCGTAACTACCATTCCATTTTTAGAATGGTGCACTTTTTGGGATGATTCAAAATAAACACCACCATTAGATGGACCCGATGATGAGCATCCAACAAAGGTTAGAACTAATATGGCACAATATTTTTTCATCATATCAACTCCTTTTCAATTTGATCCATAAAATTCATATCCCCAAATCGCACCAAATCTGTCGTGGCAATACCATATTCTTTTTCTGTTTTCTCAATCTCAGACATCGCTTCTTCATCAGAAAATTTAAATGTCAGTAGATTAATACCCAAGAATTTTGAATCTCTAAAATTCTTCATTAAATCCACATGAAGTTCCATGACCTGCTTCATCGAAGAAATAGGTAAATCAGTCACATCTTCGGGGCGACCGGGATCGTGAGTCATAATCATATAGTCGGGCATAGCGCCATGGAGCAATCCCAATGTAACGCCAGCATAATATTGATTAGTCAAAGACCCTTGGCCTTCTACAATCACCAATTCAGTGTCATCTGGACATTGATCAATAACATGCTCTATTTCCCCTGCCATAAAATCAGCCGTAACCGCATCAATGGGTACGCCGGAACCACTGAGCAATATTCCAGTTTGGCCTGTTCCAATAAATTCTACTTTTCGTCCACGCTCTTTTAACCGTTGCGTAATTTCCCAGCCTGTCGTCATTTTGCCTGTATCACAATCGGTACCCACAATGAGCAACACAGGAATGGTTCGATCCTGCCATGATCCCTTTGGAAAATTCGGCGGTTTTGGTGGCCGTCTCAAATCAGTTAAGGTTACATTATATTTTTTCGCCAAATTAGCTAATTCAGGGTCATCTTGAAGAAATTGATGCATACCACTAATAATGTTACACCCAGACATAATGGCATTTTTGATTTCGTTTCGATATTCATCACTAATAAATCCACCCTGAGATGCATTCCCAAGCACCAATGTATCCGGTTTAAATATTTTACATGCTTCAAAATTTTCAACTACTGGAATATTGCCACCATATCCTAATTCTGATTCTACAAAGATTCCTGACTTTTCTTTATCTATAACGGCCACAACATCTTTAGGACGATAGCGAATAAGCATATTCCCTGTTTTATTCAACATATAGTTAAATGCGCGGTGGCATAAAATGACAATTCTTTTTTCTGTGTTATTCATATAATTATTTATTCGGTAATTTGATTGTATTATTTGGCAATGTCTTCTCAATTTTGCCATAATATTTTAGTGATAATTTAACAAAATGATAAATATTTTACACTTTATTTCTTTTTCAAGATTAATACCGTTATGGTGCTTAACCATAATGATATCATGTACAGAGTCACTTACGGAACCTGAAGAGGAAATTGTAAAAACGACGGCCCTGGTTCCCCAAGGGGTTGGAAAATTCACATTTGATAAATACGCACCCCTATCGGATATGCCAATCACTGTCCATACATATCTCCCAGATTCAACAATTAAAGATATTACTATTATATTTGTGATGCATGGCGCCAGTCGAAATGGCTCAAATTATTGCATCGATTGGGTTGAACCGGCACGGGAGTACAATTTTTTAGTTGTATGTCCTGAATTTGATGAAACTAAATTTCCTGGATCAGCTGGATATAACTTAGGTGGCATGTACGACGATGGTGTTCTCGTGGATTCGGCGAAGTGGACCTTTGCTATCATTGAACCTATATTTACATATTTGAAATCCGAAAAGATTACTACTTTCGAAACATATGGAATTTATGGCCATTCCGCAGGCTCGCAATTTGTTCACCGATATGCCTTATTTACCCATCCGACAAATGCAAAAATATTTGTTGCCGCCAATGCGGGGTGGTACACCATGACAGATTTTACCGAGGCATTTCCATACGGATTTCAAAATTCACCCATGACAGAAGAAATTATTAAAGGAAAATTTGGACTGGATTTAGTAATTCTTTTAGGAGAAAATGATACTGATCCAAATGCTTCTTCTCTCAGAAAAACCGAAGAAGCCATGCGCCAGGGAGAACACCGTTTTGAAAGGGGAAATACTTTTTACGCCAAGGCCAAATCAATGGCAAATTCCCTGGAAACAGAATTTAATTGGACTAAAGTTACAGTACCGGAAGTGGGCCACTCTAACTTTGAGATGGCACCTGCTGCGGCTAAATTATTATATGATACATTGAAAAATTAATTACTCAAGTTACGCTTTAAGTGTCTTGTGTAATATATATATATTGTTGACACAAACGCTGATGAATATTTTGACCATGTGGTTTGATTCTCCCGTATCCCTGGTTTAGGGGCCTCCACCTGAATTGCACTGATCATTCCTCCGTTCTTCGATCCGTGGCGGACCGTATTGTATCCACCAGAAAAATAGCGCATACCGCCAGGCCCGGGATCATTCACACTTGGGACACTTTTAAACCCTAGGCTATCTAATATTGCCCCGAAGCTGTTTGCCCCTCTTAGTACCTCAATAAATGAAGAGGAGGAGGAATCCACGAGGGCCCGGATGCTGGTTTCATTCTTAAAGTTATTGGTATTCAAAACCGCATCTGATAAATCTAATTCACTTCCAGATAGTAAATATCCCAACCAATTTCTGAGGTCATAGAATCCATCGGGATTCCTTCCATGCCCGTGCATATCAAAGAATAGGCCACTCCCATAATCTGTCTCAATCTTCTTTTTTGCAATACCAATATAATGATGATACTCCTGCCAGGCCCGCAGGGCATACTTATCATCCTGAGCCGCTTCTACACTGTCGCGGTTTGCATCCAATTTTGTCCGTTTCAATCGACAGAGGATCACGTGAGGCCGACCGCCAAACCTTGCGACCATTGTATCCATAACGGTCTTGGTTAATTCGTATGTATTATCATCTGTTACGGTTGTGCCATATGTCCGGTCAGGAATTTCATCAGGTGTAAGCCTGCCACCGTGGGGCGCTGATAGAATTATAGGTAAATCTCCTGCGTAGTATTCAACATATTTCTCCCTGCCATAATAAACGGAATCGGGATAATAAGGTCCGTCGTACCCGAGGGATGGGAAAGTATCCTGTTTGGTTGTAGTGTCTTGGGGAACAACGGTCTCGTCAGGTGTCTTTTCTGAATCCTCACATCCAATGATGACCGTAACGGGAAAAATTATAATGAGAAAGAGCCACCTTTGTCTTGAAAATGTCATCACGTTATGCAAATAAGCTCACGGCTGTAAATACAACAAATATCCCAATGATATTCAACAGAAGCCCAGCACGAAGCATTTGCTTCTGTTTAATATATCCAGTACCGTAAACCAATGCATTCGGCGGGGTAGCTACAGGCAACATGAAGGCACAAGTAGCCGCAACACCAATGCCAAATACAAGGGCATAGGTCATGGCAGGACTAAATTGATCCGCCAATGCCATCATGACCGGAATCAAGATCGCTGCTGATCCCGTATTGGATGCTAATTCTGTCAAGAAAATCATAAAACCAATACAGACCATGATGATCAACCATTCCGGCGCACCTGCAATGGAATCAAGAATGGCAGTGGCCAACCATTTTGTTGTGCCTGTTTTCGTCAGGATAACAGATAAACAAAGGCCGCCGCCGAATAAGAGCAGTATACCCCATTGAATTTTATCTTCCAATTCTTTCCATGATATTAAACCAAGGGCCGGTGCCAAAGCGGTAATCAGAATTGCGATCATACGATCGAACTGAATTACCCCAACCCATTGATTAAATTTACTGGAGAATATCCAGCATATCACCGTAAATAAAAATAATACCACACTGCCCTTTGCTTGAGGAGACCAATTCATTTTATCATCGGAATTTTGCAATCGATTTAATTGGGCATCTGGTTCGGGATGAATGACCAACCGAAGGGCAATAATAACAAAGGGAAACATCATTACTGTAGAAGGGAATCCCACTTTGAACCATGTGAAAAAGTCAATATCCAATGCAGCCACAGCTATCCCGTTTGGAGGCGATCCTACAGCTGTAGCTAATCCGCCGATATTGGCAGCATATGCTGTCCCCAATAAAATAAACGTTCGCATTCTAGGAAATCGGTCATCGACCAATGCTAAAGCAATAGGCAACATCATGGCCGTCGTTGCTGTATTACTCATCCACATGGATAAAAAACTGACCACAGCAAAAAATCCTATGGTAGATAGCCACAGTCTACCCTGCCCTAAGTTGATCACATATTGGGCCAACCATTTATCAATCCGGTATTTATTCAATAATGCGGCAAGGGTAAAACCACCCATGAAAAGGAAAATGATCGTATTTGAAAAAGGCGCCATAGCTGCTTTTGGCTCTAGGATTCCGAAAAAATATGCTAAGACCGGTACCAGCAAGGCCGTCACCGGCAAGGGGACAATCTCCGTCATCCATAAACCGGCACAAATCAACAATATCACAATCCCCTTCTGTGTTATGGATGCGTCAACAATATTATTTCCGACCAGGAAGCTCACGGTACCCCATGCGAAAATGATCATCAGTTTTTTAACCAAAGAAAGATCAGACATTCGTATTTCTACTCGCCTTTCATTTCATTCCAGGATCGCTGGAGCCGAGCGAATCGATCGCGGTGGGTTTTGGTTGGAAGAAAAAATGATCCCTGGCGGACACCCCCACCTTGGAGATCTGCTCCCAAGCGCATGGCACTTGACCGTACCCCATTCACTTTTTTCTGTTTTGCCTGCACCGCTTTCAGTTTTTCATCTTCTTCATCCAAAGATTTTTTCAATGTATCAATTTCCGATTGTAAGTTTTCATTTAATGCATAAGCGGCTTCATGCATCGCCATCACCTTTAGAAGGAATTTCTCCCTTTGCCGATAATCCCCCAATTTTATGTTCAGCAGAGGATCTGGGTTCACCCGAATGCTCTGTTCTGAATAATGATCACCAGCTATCACTGAAACGGTGTAAACGCCGGGAGAAACGGACGGACCTTCAGGATCGAGGCTTTGGGCGGGCCGGGGAAAAATATCTTCCGGCTTTGGCTTAACCAAACCTTCTGTCACCTTTTCATTTTTTTTGAATGAAGGCGGTGAATGTTTCAAATCCCAAACCATACGCTGGATCACACCTTTTTCCACAGCAACATTATACCTGCGGATAATCTCATCCTTCCTGCGTTTAACGATAACCATGACTGAATCAGTATTTGCATTCACCACGAAACTGATTATGGCCCCATAGTGACGATTCTCCCCAGCCCATTCTTCCTGTGCGCGGTAAGACGTATCCTTCCAATATTCAAACAAAGATGTAGGACTAACCGAAAAAACATGGACCGATTTGCCTGTTGCATGACGCCATTCAGCCAAAGGTGTTGTATCATCCAGGATCCAAAAACTTCTGCCGTGGGTTCCCAGAACAAGATCCTTCTCACGGGGATGGATGAGCATATCATCATATAAGGTCGTTGGCAGATTGGATTTAAAATTGACCCAATTCTCTCCTGAGTTGAATGAAACAAAAACTGCATGCTCAGTTCCTAATATTAGAACTGAAGGATCATCGGGATGTTCAATAATCACATTCACCGATCCCAATGGAAGACCATTGGTGAGCTTTACCCAAGATGTCCCATAGTCTTCTGTCCGGTAAACATAGGGCTTCCAATCTCCTTCACGGTGGCGGTCAAAGGTTGCATAGGCTAAACTTCTTTTTCTCCCGGACGCCAATACCCTGCTCACATAGGATCCCGTGGGAAGATCGCTAATATTCTTACTGACTTCAGTCCATTTTCTACCCCCGTCCCTTGAAACCTGCACATTGCCGTCATCTGTGCCAACCCAGAGCACGTTGTGCCATAATGGTGATTCAGAAATGGTTGTGATTTCACCATAGGATGAGGTGCCATCATTTTTGGAAATTTTAATATCCTCGCCGAGGACATCCATGATCTTTAGTGAATCTCGGTTCGTATTTGTTGAAAGGTCTTTTGACTGTTCCCATGAAAGTCCCCGATCATCACTAATGAACAGTCTATTCCCGCCTAAGAATACTTTTTTGGAACTGTGTTTGGATATGGCCAGGGGGGTGACCCAATCGAAACGGTACTTTTCATCAGGATCTTCCGGGAATGGTTTAAGGCCTAACATATTCCCAGTTTTCCTATCGATTCGAATTATATTCCCATTTTGGGAAGCATTATAAAGAATGTCCGAATTGGGATCTGGCTGCTGATACATACCATCCCCGAATCCGACCTGCTTCCAATCATCAGCCAGGATGCCCAGCCAATGGCGGGTTGTGCTGGGACCCATCCAGGAATGGTTATCCTGCATACCACCATAAATATTGTAAGGAACATCCATATCCACCCCAATTCCATAAAATTGACCAATGGGTATATTGTTCAGGCGATTATAGGTCTTGCCCCTATCCCAGCTTTCATGGAGTCCCGCATCCCCGGCCAGGAAGAAATGGTTTGAATTCTTAGGATTAATCCACATGGTATGATGGTCACTGTGGACACCTACATCATAAGTGGGACGCGTGGGCATTTGGTGGAATGTTTTTCCCTTATCCTCCGTACGGTAAAATTCTGTGGCCAGCATATAGACAATATCATCATTCCGGGGATCCACATGGATGTGGCTGTAATACATGGGGCGGGGATTCAGTTTGTTCATTTTTTCCCATGATACACCTGCGTCCTCACTACGGTAAAACCCACTTGAATCAGCATGTTCCACAGTAGCATAGATCACATTAGATCGGGTTCGGGAGGCGGCCAGACCGATTCGCCCCAAATCACCGGGGGGCAATCCTTTTGTCAATTCTTTCCATGTTTTTCCCCCGTCTGTTGTTTTATAGATCCCACTTCCCGGTCCACCCCCGTTAAAGCCCCATACAGTTCGCATTCTTTGGTAAGCGGCGGCATATAGAACATTGGGATTGTTTTTATCTATAGCCAAATCCACCACCCCTGTCATACCATCAATGGACAGGACCTTCTGCCAACTTTTTCCCCCATTTGACGTTTTATATACACCCCGTTCTTCAGACTCCTTCCAAAGGTTGCCCAAGGCCGCTACAAAAAGGATATTGGAATTTTTCGGATGAACGATCACTTTCCCGATATGGTAGGTCTTTTCTAGCCCGATTGATGTCCATGTTTCCCCCATATCCGTTGATTTATACATCCCATTCCCCCAAGATGTACTCTGGCGGTTTTGCTGCTCTCCGGTTCCGGCATAAATTATATCAGGATTAGATGGTGAAATTGCCAAATCGCCAAAGGTGGAAACAGCCTGATTATTAAAGACCGGTTTCCAGGTAGTTCCTTTGTTGCTTGATTTCCAGATCCCACCGGAAGCAGATGCAATAAAAACAATCGCAGGATTATCAGATAACGTTTCAACATCATGAATTCGCCCCCCCGTGACGGAGGGTCCAATATTGCGGAACACCAATTGACTCAGTTGATCAGTCGTAATTGATTGGCTCGTTAAACCAACGACAAGAACAAAGTGAATTACATATTTTTTCATAGTAGGCCTTTGTTATTTTAAGGTTATATAAAACAAAAAGCCTCCAAATAAATGAAGGCTTTTTACTTTTAACGATCTACAACTATTGGAGAGCAGAGGTCGCTATTTATTTACGGCCGTCTTAGCAAATAAACCTGGATCGGTAGGTGCATTCTCATTAGATAATAGTTCAACTTCAGCCCATTGTATACGCTCAACGTGCTGAGTGGCTGCTGCCGTATTTAATGGGAATGGGGGTATCAAATCAGTTTCACCTGCACCGCGGAGACGGCGAGGGTCATTGAACGGCATAAAGGAACCGAAACCAGACACGTAGCGTTCTTCAATGATTTCACGAAGCAGTGCATTTTCTTTGGACACACCATCTGCATTTTCCATTCCACCTGAAGCAAAATCAGCTTCAACATATGCATCATATTTATAATTCGCATCATCATCAAAATTAGCATTGAGACGTCCACCACTGGCAAGCCAAGCCCTGTATGTATTCAATGCCGATAGCCCTGATGCAAATCCGGATCTTGCTGAAGCTTCAGCTTTAATTAATTGATTTTCGCTATAGGTTGCAATGGGTTGTGGCTCATATTGTTCAATTACACCTTTATTCCCACTGCCAGTACTTTCATCAATTGTATAGTATCCATGTCTCGCTGTTTCATTGGTTTTAGTATTGCCGCGATACTTGGCATTTGAAGGATCTAGTATTTCCAATAGGAAACTTCCATCATTTCCAAGATCGCCTGTACGGGAGCCTTCCAAGATGGTATAAAACAGGTTTTTATCACCTTGACTGATTGCAGCATCACCACGCGGTGTATACATCATATCACCCGCTGAAGAAGAGATCCCATTCCCCGCTGCAGCTAAAGCGCCATCATAATCCTTCTGGGCCAGAGCATACCGTGCTTTAAGTGTGTAGGCAGCGGCAATCCACTTATCTTTATCTCCATTGAAATAAATATCGAAAGATTCTTTCCGAGATGTTGCTGCACTTAAATCAGAGATTGCACCATCCAGCAAGGTTGACAATGCAGCCAATACTTCTTTTTGGCCATCAAATTTGGGGTCATCTACAGTACCGCCAATTTCTGAATATGGTACATCACCCGTCAATAATGCCAGAGTCCCAATCGCATTGGCTTCTACAACTTTTGATATTCCTACCAATAGTTTATCATCAGCCGCAGCCTCCTGAATATGCCTTGCGTTTGTTACTACACCAATATAAGCACTATTCCATTCTCCATTGGTTTCGACCGTTGAGAGTGCATATCCATAAATATTGGAATACAACGATGTAAATCCAATCAACTGCCCAGAATACATTCCACATATGCGATTTATGTGAGATACCTGAACAATGGCATTCGCAAGCTGTGCACCATTAAGAAATAGTTTTGGATCAACATCAGCCAGTGTGATTTCATTGGGATTATCATTGATTGTTTTATCCACATCACACCCAGTAACAACCAGTGCGAATAAAGTGAAAGAAGCGATAATTCGTTTCATGATACTAAACCTTTTAATTTGCGTTTTCATTATTATACCCTCCGCTTAGAAGTTAGCCGACACAGAGAACAACCATGACTTCGTGACCGGATTAGAAAAATATTCTAATCCAGATCCAGTCTGAATACCACCCACATTCACTCCGGGATCAACACCCTCTAAGTCCTTGTACCAGGCGAATAAGTTTCGACCAGTAACCGTTACTGTAAGATTACTTAAGCCCGTCATATCCGTCAGCGCATCTGATGAGTGAAAATAAGAAAGTGACAACTCTCTTATACGTGAGTATGTGGCATCTTTAATTGAAAAGTTGTAAGCCTGGTTATCACCAAATCCGCCACCTATTCCATGACGAAACCATGCTTCATCAAGTAGCACTTCTCCACCGCCAAAGTCTTCGGTAAAACCTCTTACTGTAGTTCCTGATGGAATTGTTTTACCATCAACATTTACAAGATCTTTTGTAAGGGTCACTTCATTGTCCGTATCCGTAGTGGTACCGAACCGTCTGAGTACCCACAAAGTACGGGGTGAGTATTCACCGCCTTGAGAATGCTCAAAAAGCATGTTAACTGTAAAGTTATTCCAGCGAGCAGTCATGCCCAAAGTTCCACGCCAATCTGGATTGGGATGACCCAAAATCATTTTTCGTGCTGTGATTTGAGGAAATCCATTACTATCAAGAACAAAATTTCCGACCAGGCTTGCATCATTTGTATAATGGTAGACACCATCATTTGTACCATCTGCGTTTTCTGCATCTGCTGACGCGTATGTTCGAGAGCCGATGCCCCAGAGAGAACCAATCGGGTAGCCTTCCCTAGCTACTGATTGCACAGAACCTGAACCAAGGTTCAATACATCAGTACCAGCCAGGTCAAGAACCTTATTCTCATTTTTTGCCCAATTGAATGTAAAGTCAAGGGCACTACTTCCCATATCCATAACATTCCAAGACCCATCAATTTCAAGGCCCTTATTTTCCATTTTAGCCGCATTGGCATATTGAGTATCATAGCCGTATGTTGGAGTGAGCGCGACACTAATCAGCATGTCATCAACTGTATTCGAATAAGAAGTAAAACCGAGTGAAAACTTGTCATCCAAGAAACGGAAATCCGCCCCGAACTCAGTTTCAGTTTTTACTTCCGGTTTTAATTCACTGTTACCTTTATCATCATCCACACGATAGCCACCGCCCCATTGACCGACTGAAACAGGATCACTGTAAGAACTGTAACCGAATCCACTTTCGGCTAAGGTCTCAAAACGATGAGCCCCTGGCCTTACACCAACCTTACCCCACGCAACACGTATTTTTGCAAAACTGATAGCCCCCACACCGCTGAGTAAATCTGTCAACTGATAAGCCACATCAAATGCAGGATACGTGTAAGAATCACTGATTGTTGAGTGCGTTTCATTCGCCATTGATACATTAACAAAAATTTGATCCAATGCATCAAGTGATAGGACACCATAAGCTCGGGTTGAACGAATAAATAATCTACCATTATCAACTGCAGAGGCTTCTGCAGCCGTATTGACGTTGGTCGTCCATTTATCGGTATTCACAAGAAACCCATCAATGAATGATGATGATCGGCTATAAGCACGATCGTTTAAATTCCACCCGCCAGTCACAACCATCGACATAGAACCTAATCCTACATTCTGGCGTGCAATTACGTCATAATTTGTTTCTCGGTTAGTAATACGAGCCATATCGAAAGAACCAGCATTTCTAGCAGAACCAGCAGTCCCAGGAGGATAAAAACTTTCTCGGTTATCAGTAAATTGGTCAAGACCGCCACGCAATACAACTTCTGTTCCCGCAAAAGGCGTCAGATTCATTTCATTTGACATTATTATGCGATTAACCCGTGTTTCATTTTTTTGCTCATTAACAGTCCAATTTGGATTATTATAGATTGGATTTGTACTTGAACCACCTATATAACGTCTATAAGCTCGATGGCGATTAGTATATTCAGTACCACCACTAATGTATGTTCCTTTGTAATGCGTATTATCAAAGTCAGGAGCTGTTCTTAATAGTCCCAACATCAGACCTGAAACATTAGAACCCCTCTGTATACGGTTGGATTCACTGTAGGTGTATCCAACTTTGGATGTCACTGAAACTCTATCTGAAAGTTTAAATTTTGTATTTAGTCTAACATTATCTCGATCGTAAAAGGAATTTTTAATCATTCCGTCTTGACGTAAACGACTGTAACTAAATAGATACGTTTTAGTTAGATCACCACCAGAAATTTGGAAATCATCTTGAAGAAGTTTCCCTGTACCAAAAATCGCGTTAAAGTTTTTGTCAACAAAACGATCTTTTGAGTTTTTCTGGGTGATCGTATACTGAGTAAAATCGCCAACGTCAGATACGAAATAAGCTTTATTCTTATCGACCGCATCTTCACCACCGGCACGATCGTCAATTTTATCGCCCCAGGATTCAGCATGGGTAGTCCATACACCGTTACGTCCTTGGCCATAGGTAGTTTGCATTGGTATTCTTTCATGAATCTCATCAAACGACGACGTATGCTTATAGTTCATTTTCATTTTACCTGCAGCACCCTCTTTGGTTTGAATCACAATTACACCATTGGCGGCTCTTGAACCCCATAGAGCAGCAGCTGATGCACCTTTAAGAACTTCGACTGACTTTACATCATTGGCATTAAGGTCATTCATTCTTGACTGTTGTGTCACGCCACCAAACCTAGATGAGTTTCCATAAATTTGGGAGTTATTTATTGGCATACCATCAACAACTACAAGCGGCTGACTGGTACCTGAAATTGTATTATTGCCACGTATTCTAATGGAAGAGCCAGAGCCTGGGTCTCCACTTACAGCATTTACAATTACATTTGATGCCTTAGCAGCTAAGGAATTCATAACCATGGCTTCGCCTGAACGGGTCATATCTGAAGGTGTTACTGAAACACTAGTAGAACCCTGCTTGTCACGGTTAGCTTCAAATCCGAGTGCGGTTACACTCACGGCTTTTAAACCAATGGCATCGATCACCAATGAAAAGTTTTGGGTCGCACTACCGGACATAGGAACATCCACCTGAACGGATTGACTCGTATGTCCAATGTAACTGGCAGTTACTGTTACATTTGACCCACCGATTGTTCCACCAGGAACATCAATTCTATAGTCACCATTATTATCAGCGGCAGCTCCCATAGATGTACCATCTACGACTACATTTGCGCCAGCTAATGCATTGCCATTATTATCTGTTACTATTCCTTGGATTGTTGACTGTGCACTTCCCATTCCCATAACCAGAGCAAACAGAAGTGACATTTTTAGGTATTTTTTCATGAGATTAAACCTCCATTTATAATTAATTCTAATATGAATTATTGGGACAAAAGATACAATGAGCATTACCATATTGAAAGAGAAATGTATCTTCGCCTAGTTCAGTATAAGATTATTTAATGATCAAATGCAATATGTTATTAAACATAATGTAAATATATTTATTAACTGTTTACTTTAATTCCTTTATTTTCTTGATATGCTTATAAACAGTTGGACGTGTTATAGACAATGCATCGCTGATGATTGTTACTGCCCCTCGTTTATTCAAATGACCACCATTTATTAAAAACTTGATAACACCATATTTATCTTTTCTTGAAAAGATTTTATTTGTGAGTCCATGAGTAACACGGTAATGGTTAATAGCAATTTGGATTTCTTCTTTTGTGTTTCCATAAAAAAAGACTTCATTTTTGCGGATCACAGGATTTTCTTTTGTTCCCGTAAAATATGAAAGCACATCAGAAAATTGAGAGAAAACAGAAATGTCATAATTTAAGCCAAGTGAACCAATGATTTTATTTTGAGAATTTCTAATAGTTAAAGATGATGATTTTAACGGCTTTCCATCTGGACTTTCATTCTTATAATTCACAACCTTATCAGGCACTTTACCTTTAACCTTTTTATAGCCAAAGTCGGAGGTTCCTTCCCCCACTTTTCGACCAGTTATATGATTATTAAAAATGGCAATAATAGAATGTTCCGGATAACGCAAATCGTGGACAATGACCTCTAAATGTGGCTTAAACATTTCTGAAAGAATCTCTCCCATTTTTACATAATGGGATAATATTTCGTTATCGGTGTTTATTTCTTTTTTAGCCATTTATCTGTTATAAACTAACGATTAAACACGTTCTAAAGGTAGTTCCGATTTTTTCAATTTTTCAATCTTGATATTAAAAAGTCCATAAATAATGGCAACAATTGGATTAATCAGATTGAAAAAACAAAATGGCAAATAGGCAAAAGTGGCAACCCCGAGGGAAGCAGACATATATGCCCCACATGTGTTCCAAGGAATCAACGGAGAAGTAATTGTTCCCGCATCCTCTAATGTTCGGGATAAGTTTCTCGGGTCTAAACGTCGACGGGCGAATTCGGCTCGGTACATGCGACCAGGGATCACAATTGCAATATATTGATCGGCAGCAATAATGTTTATGCCAATACAGGTAGTCACTGTTGCAATAATTAATGATCCTGTGGTTTTCACATAAGTTAAAATAGATTCTACAATTTTGGTCAGCAAACCAATGGTTTCTAAGACCGCTCCAAAGGTTAGAGCGCATATTACAAGCCAAATTGTATTTAACATGCTTATCATACCACCTCGGCTTAAAAGGTCATCCACCATGGGAACGCCACTCTCAAGGATAAAGCCAGAATGTAATGCTGTCCACACACCAGAAATCATGGTTAGTGGCCCAGACAATTCCGGTCGATTCACAAAATTTCGTACCACATCTGGTTGCAAGATAACAGCGAAAATTCCACCCAATAATGCTCCTATCATAATGGTAGGAAAAGCAGGCATTTTTTTAAATGCCAAAACAAATACAACAATCAATGGAATAAAAGAGAAAATGCTTACATTAAAGGTAGAATCAATTGTATTCTGAAGTAATTCAAATCCGCCTGCTTCACCCGTCACTTCTCCTCGTAATCCCATAATTAAAAACAATAACAGTGCAATACCTAGACTAGGACCGGTTGTCCAAACCATATGGCGAATGTGGGTAAATAAATCCGTACCGGCTATGGCAGGAGCCAGATTGGTAGAATCAGATAATGGTGACATTTTATCTCCAAAATAAGCACCAGAGATC
>Ga0066606_10000516_pt1 | contig 23748 bp, 20 predicted proteins | sample SaaInlV_DNA_100m_FD_60386 | JGI IMG/M metagenome (GOLD analysis project Ga0066606, IMG submission 60386) | Marine microbial communities from expanding oxygen minimum zones in the Saanich Inlet - SI075_LV_DNA_100m | ecosystem: Environmental > Aquatic > Marine > Unclassified | place: British... | reverse complement strand
CCAGCCAGTTCGTATTCACGAGATGCCTTGATCGCGTGAATTACTGGAGTCGTTGCTCCGCGTGATTCTCGGGCTGTTATTTGCTCAGTCGCCTGACTCAAGTGTCACTCTTCCATCTTTCATATCAACTCGAACTCGTCGTCCGATATTAAGTTCGTCGAGCATCTCACGAGGAATTTGAACCGACCCTGCCGAATCGATCAGGAGGAATTCTTCGGTACCCATTGTGTCTCCACCAAGTTTTCGCTCCAATGAAACTTCTCGGGTTGTTTCGGTGCTTGTCTTGCCATCTTTGATCGCTACGGCTCGACCAACACTCGTTGCGATAGCGGGATCGTGTGTGACGATAACGATAGTTGTTCCGAGCTCCTGGTTGACCTTATTGAGCAGTTCGAGAACTTCGGTTCCTGTTTGGTCGTCTAGCTCACCAGTCGGTTCATCAGCAAGCAATAGAGGAGGCTCGTTCGAAAGTCCAACTGCGATAGCGACACGTTGTTGCTCACCGCCGGAAAGCTGCGCTGGTCTGTGATCTGCTCGATCGCCCAGGCCAACAACATCCAATAGCTCTTGTGCACGCTTCCTACGGTCAGGTACCGGCGCACTGGCTATGACCATCGGTAGCTCTACATTTTCGAGAGCTGTGAGATAAGGAAACAGGTTTCGAGAGGTTTCCTGCCAGATAAACCCGACCTCGTGTCGGCGGTATTTGACAACCTCTTTATTGGTCATCTGAAGTAGATCGAAATCGCCAACTCTAATTGTCCCTGCTGATGGAGTATCGTACCCCGCAAGAATGTTCAATAGCGTCGATTTACCGCTACCTGATGCACCCACAATGGCAATGATTTCGCCACGTGCGACGGATAGTTCGAGACCACGCAACGCAACCACTTCTAAGTCGGCGGCTTTGTAGATTTTGAACAGGCCGCTGCACTCAATATAAGTAGAGTTAGATGTTGTCACTTAGCGTCACCTCTATTTGACGAGTTGTTGATCAACTTTCGCCCATCCTCATGATTCGATGTATCGACATTCGGTATACAGAAACTAGGATAAGGCCAATTACCGCGAGGAATACTACGCCTAATAGCCCGAAAGTGATTCCAAATCCTAACCAGTCTATTTGAACTGCCATTGGTGGTACAACTGCGGCGTTTTCGCCTGAACTGGCGAGGTACGGCATGATTGTCGAACCCATTTGAGCACCCATAAATATGCCCAATCCAACGGCCACGCCTATGACCATGACCTGTTCGAGCACCACCAAAAATAGCATCTGCTTCATTGATAGTCCGATGGTTCGTAGCAACGCGAGTTCGGCGCGCCGACCGTCGAACGAAACTTTCGCGTGAACTAGGAATCCGATAGCGCTAACGACGAGAACTGTGAAGAATGCAATTCCCAAAAGTGCTCGCCAACCGGCGGAAACTAGTGGGTCGAAAGCCACGCTTGCCAGGTCAATGCTACGGTCTATAGTGTTTGATCCGGGTCGGATTCTCAGGCTCGAAAGCTTCTGTTTGATCTGGGGAACAGCTCTATCGCCAGCCACTACTGATTCCAAGATACCTTCTTCGGACAGCAGCAACTCTGATCCTTGAACAGTTGATACCCAGAATTCAGTCGGTTGAATATTTCCAACCGTTCTAGTGATATTCAGACGTTCATGAACAGCCTCGAAATCTGTCAGAAGGAACGGTTCTTCATCGAGCGAGAGAGTCGGGAAGTAATCGACGACATCTCGAATAGATATGTTTACTGGCACACCGTCTAGTGAAATTTGGAAAATCTCGCCATCTTCCCCGCCAAACTGTTCGATGAACGAAGTGCTGGCAACAGCTGGCACAACTTCAAGTTCCGATCCGTGAGCGAGTCCTCGGTATTCGCTTGGTCCTGCGGACGTCCAACGCAGACGAGCGACGCTGTCGATAGGAGCCCCGTCTGGTTTGGACGCGGGAGCTAAGCTGTCGCCAAGTGCCTCGCGGGTTGGTGCCATAGTTCGCCAGTTGTTCACAGAATCAAACGTTTCGATGATGATTAGCTCTGTGCCTGTGGCGTTTAGAACGGCAATATCGTCGATATCGAGAGCCGCTGGCCCTAGCAGGTTTTCGTAGTTGACCACACCGATTGAGTGCAAGCGGATAGGCGCCCTTGGGAGTAAGCCTGTAACACCACGGAATGGCGCAGCTTGGATACTCGATCCAATTCGACACCACTCGGGCGGTTCGCCATCGACAGGTATCGGGCAGTTGAATCGAAGCTGATCGGATGCAAGCGGAACCATAGAGCCAAGAGGAATAGAGAAGAACTGCCCGTTTGCGTCCGACAGTCGAGCAACCATGAATGTTGAAGGCTGTCGGACGAGCGGCAATATGTTGGCTGTGAGCCATTTTCCTTCTGTTGGAAGCTCAATCCCTGCGGCGCCGCCAACATCGAGTACTGCAACTTTAGAATTGAACGGAGTTAACCCGAAGTCATCTCTAAACCAACCGACATCTTCGATCGTTTCCAGATCAACGCCAATCAGCTGGAATCCTTCAACAGTGAGACCCGCGTTGATGTTTGCTGTTTCTCGATAGATCGGTGAAACGGCCTCAACGTCATCAAGTTCGCTTAGTTCATCGACAATGGAGAATGAAATACCGCCTGAACGAACATTTACGGATGTGATTTTTACGTCGGCACCGGTTCGATAGTACGCCTGGTCTATCGCACTTTGTTGGAGAGTCGCTCCGAAGCTAGCGGCGAACACGCCGAGGGCTGCCGTGAGGATCAACAACAGTGAGAGTCGAGAGTGATGGGCGGGATTTCGTGCCATTTGCCAGATTCCCAAAATCAGAGCAGGCGGAGTGATACTCGACAACGGACGACGCGAAAGCACTTTGCCCATCAGGTCCATCCCAACTGGGAAGACCCGTAGAAGAACAAGACCGGCCGCAACGAGGAATATCGCTGGAACACCGAGTATGAGTTGGTTGACCGTCGTTTCGCCAAATATGCTCACTGCAACGAACGATCCCTGTTTAGTGAGTTGCCAAAAGAGGAACATCACCAATCCCAAGAACCCTAGATCCAAGTAGTAACGCTGCACCAGAGCAAGTCGGGCAGGCCTAGCGTGAGTGGCTCGGCTCGCAATAAGCCCTAATCGTGTTGCTCTGAGGGCGGGTATGAACAATGCCAGTAGACCTAACAGGCCGCCAAAGAACGCCATTCGGAATGCTCCGACCGTCAACCGAACTGGGAGGGCATCTCCGCTGTTCAGGTCGCCATATATCGGAAGTATTCCGATCAGTCCGACGCCAAATATTGCAAGGAACGGTCCTGAAATAGCTGCGATCAACGCCAAAAAGCCAGCCTCAATAACGAACACGGCAAGAATCTGTCGAGAAGTCGCCCCGCGTGTGCGCAGTAGCCCGACTTCACTTCGCTGGGCGTCGACGAGTAGTGATGCGAGAGTGACGACGTAGTAGAGCACGACGAGGACGATAAGTATGAGAACGATAAACATTGGCAATCTGTTGAAGAAGAGATCGGTTTCAAACGCACTCAGTACTTGAGGTAAGTCAGATCTGAGAAGGAATCCATCGACGATTGCCTTGAGCTCGCGTTCGGTGCCATCGATGGTATTCCGTATTGATTCAGTTTCTGAAGCAGCGATTCGTTCCGGATCTACGTCTAACCACCAAGCGTAGTCGCTACCCATATTTGGGAAGTAGGGACCGAGGCCATCGAGGATTGTCGCTTCGGGAACTACGAATCGTGCAAATTGAAGAGTGTCGGTTCGAGAGCCGAATGCCTCGTTCTGAATTCTCCAGTGATCCATATCGGGATCTTTTCGTTCAAAAAGACCCGTTACGAGAATGTTGACCTGATTGTGGGCATCCTCCCAGTGAGGGCTTACTGGATATATATCCCCAACCTTGATGTCCATGGCTTTGGCTGATGCGACATCGAGTGCGCCTTCAATTTGAAGCGAATCATCGGCAGCCACAGTAGTAGCTGGAAGCGACATTCGTCCTTCGGTAATGTTGAGCCGCTCGTCTGCCTCAGGAACCGTCATCATCGTGACGCGACGACAGTCACACTCGATCAGTTCATCACTATTGCCTAAACCTACGTTTGATCTACATGGACAATCAGCGGGCTGCACCATAGCCGGGGGTAAATCTACGAAGAATGTCCACGTTTTTAGTGCAAATTCGCGTTGGTCGAGGAACGGTTCGAACCGCTTGACGATAGTGCCGTTCATCGCGTCGACGATCGTCGAATGGGTTTCTCGATTGGTCGGAACTTGCCCAGCTTCAACAAGAACGTCTATATCGGATTGTTCATGGGTTGAAAGTGCGCGTTGTAGAGCTACATCACGCAGCGCATCGAAGAAAACTACCGAACTCGCCATGATCGTGGACGCGAGTACAACACCCACTACAACTGCGGATAGCAGCCGCCAGTGGGCAAGCGTTCGCTTGACGATAAGTTGAAACGAGTTACCGATCATGTTGAGGTTGCCGAGAATCCTTCTCGAGCCATCTGCGCAATTTTTATCTCACGGAACGATCGGACTGAGTTGATCACTCCGGCCAGGACAATTACAAATATCGACGCAATTGTAACCATGGGAAGTATCCAATTGGTCTGCAAAATAAATGGAGGGAGCAGTTGATCGCCGTTTCGCGTGTGAGCCATTGAACCAACCATTAGAGAGCTGGTTGCAAAACCAGTTCCGATTCCGACCAATGTCCCTGTGATAATAGCGGGAAGCAGTTCGGAAATTGTGATCAACCAGTGATCACGGGTACTTGCTCCTAAGGCGAGTAACAAGGCTGAATCGCCCTTTGTTCTGAGCGAGTATGCCGTGAGAAATACGGCGTACGCCATGAGCACGATGAGCCCTGCGACGATTGTGGCAATAATGCTCATTCCTCGCCATCCTGCGACTGCAATTGGGTCGACGAACGTACTGTCTATCTGCTCTGATCGTGAATCAATTCTGGCAAGTCGGAATACGTCACGTACCTCTTCAACGATTTCGACGGTTGAAAGATCAGGTTCATTCAAGCTTGCGAACAGTTCGTTGGGTGTTACGTTCCGACGACCTCCGAGCTCTACAAAGTCGATTATTGCATCGATATCGACAACCGCTAATGGCGCGCTTTCGGGGTCAAGAGTTGGGAAGTATTTGATCGTTTCGATAACCTCTACGGGTACGAATCCCCCTTGAATATCGATTATGAAAGGTCGTTTGATACCGACCCCAGTTTGATCCATGAATATTTCGCTAGCGATCATAGGAATCGGCCGGTCGACAGCTCTGCGATAGATACCTCTAATACCCTGATTCGACCCTCTGCCGAGTGAAATTTTTCCAATTCCTGTGCCGGCATCGCCTTCGATTTCTCCTGAAATACCTTCTGGTTCGGGAGTAATCGTGAATCCGGCATCTTCACCTTCGGCAGACGGAAGACCGGTCCAAAGTTCTGGTGCGTCGAAATCGATTACGAGATGTTGCTGACCCGATGACGTAGTTGCAGAAAGATCGTCGATTAGCACGTTCGTCGGCGGCGCACTGTCGGGACCTACCTTGAGAAAGGTTTGAATTGACGTTATTTCGACTGGCTGCGGGTAGTTCGATATTCGAGCAGAAGTTTTAAACCAACCATCCTCAAACGTACCCATGTTGATGGTGTGTGTGTCTCGAATCCCATCTCGAAGTACTATCCAAAGCTCGTGATTCGGTGTGACCGGATCGCTCTTCGCCCAGATGGATATCTCAGTCGTGTCGAATGGAAGAAAAATTGGCTCCGGTACTACTCGAACAGCCAAGCGATCGACCAATTGATGAATACCGACGTCGGAACCAGAGAAGTCACCTCGGAACCATGCCACTTTCTGGAAGTCGATCGGGTCGATGGCGAAAAGAGTAAATAGTGAGCCGTTAGAGGTTGTACCTACGGTTGTTTTACTCCTAAGAGCTGGGGTTGCAACATCGATGGCAGCGAGATCACGAACTTCTGCAAGTTGATTTCGACCTACTTGACCTGTTGATCCGGTCGTCATTACATGGATGTCGGCACCCGTGTTATATAAAACTTGCTCGTTGGCGGAGCGTTCGAGAGTGGAAACGACTGATCCGGCGATTATTCCTGTGCTGATGGACAGGGCGAACGCCAGCATTGGCCAGCCATGAAAGAACGGTCGCCTCGCTACGCTGGCTAGTCCTAGACCTATGGCTGCTGAGTTGGAACTCAGTCCAATGCCCGTTAATACATTTATGACGATTGGGAATAATCTGAGTGCTGCGAGAGAACTTGCGATCACTATTAGAGCTGGAGCAGCGAGTAAGCTCAAATCGGGAACTAATTCGCCTTCACGCTGTGAAGTTACAACGCTAGATCGGCTGCTCACCTCCCACCAGACGATTCCGCTGAGTGCGACTAGGAGTGCATCGATGTAGAAGCGCTGAAACCATGGAGCATCGACAGGACGAGCGTCACTTGCTCGACTCGCTGCCATAGTCGATCTATCCCAAAACGAGGAAGCAGCAGTGACTACGATGACTGTGCAAATTGCTGCTCCGAACGACCACAACCATGCCGATGGCGAAAGCTCGACAGGCATGCCGCTCCCACCAGTGACTGTGCTGTAAGTCGGAAGGTAGCCAGCCAGTCGGATGAGTAATAAAGAAATAAGCGGAGCGATTAGAGCAGCAGGAACTGCGCCGATTGCTGCTTCGAGAACGTGAATTACGAGCTGTTGCTTCAAGTCTAATCCACGGCTTCTCAACATCATGTATACCGACACTCGACGACGCCCCAACAACCCAGCTGCCATCGTTAGATAAAAGGCGACACAAGCCAGCAGCAGTAACGCCATTAAAAGAAGCGGTATGCTGCCGAAAAGCGCTCGCCTCTTCATCGTTTCGAGTCGAGGAATCAGATTGGTGATGATGAAAGGTCGTGCAATCGATTCATCGAGTTGAATCTGGAGATTATCGAAGCTAGATTGCAGATCATCAACAGATTTTTCGGCGAGCAGCGATTGGTCGGTGTAGAGGAACCAATCGTAGTTTGCTGGTAAACCTGCGTTCGCTGTTGCAACAACCGTGAACATCGAATTGCTTGTCGGAAGCATGATGAGAGGCTGCTCCCGTCCTTCTATGGCGGGAGCCAAATATGCTTCGCCGAGTTCGATCCAATACACATCGGTAGGATCTGTCTGTTCGAACGTTCCGGTTATCACTGCCCTCACTAGACCTGCGCCTGTATCGACCGGCTGGGAGTTAATCACATCTCCTATCGATAGCTGGAGAATCCTTGCTCGATCGGCGAACACAGCGACTTCGATAGTAGGTTCGCCATCGATAACCCATACGACATCGGTCGGTGAAGCCCCCTCGGTGTAGGTCACATGGTCATTAAGATGTTCGATGAACTGAAATGCACTTTGTGACGCTAATCCGTCTTTCCGCATTGGTTGGCCTAGCCAGCCCCACCAATGTACGCGGGTTTTTGTAAGCCTTGTCGACGACTGAACGAGTTCGCCAAGATTCTCGTCGACGGCTGAAAATACTGCGGCATCGGCAATCTGGCGATCTTCTGCGGCCAGAGGAATCCACGAACTATTGATATGGACGTTTGTGTTCACTTCGCCAATATCTTCAACCGCAGCACGCATTGAGATAATTTCTAACGATCTCCCATACTGCGGGATGCCAGATGCGGTTGCCGAAGCGAAGAGTGCGCCGAGCATTAATCCGACGATCATCCATCGGTCGGTGTTGGCATGCGCTCTTATTAGTCTTAGCAGGCTCAGATTTGTTCTCGAATTATTCCGGTTCCGCGTTGTTTTTGACGCGTATTTCAAATCGGTGAGTGAAGTAATTCGATTCACTCACGCTGGAGAACCAAATTTTCAATGACGATTAGCGTTATCGCTTGATACGCTGGCAAAACGGAATATGGCCTACTCGATCCGGACAATACCATTACTGTGACTCTTATGCGTCTTCCAAAACTATTGAATATTGCCTTGCTGGCGATCGCGCTTGCGGTTGTTGTATCTGCTTGTTCAGGTTCAACTAACAACGATATTTCTTCAGAGCAAGCAGATGCTGCAGCGGTTACTGAAGGTAGACATTCAGCAACTGAACCGACTCCTGTTTTTACACCAACGCCGGTTTCTAGAAAGCCCGAACAGCCGCGGCTATTGACACCCGAATTAGTCGAAATTCTTACGCCGTCTGTAGTGCAAATCGCTGTTAGTTTGGAACGTGGTCAAGGTGTCGGTACTGGCGTTATTCTCGATGAAGAGGGTCTAATTCTCACGAACTGGCATGTAGTCGAAGGCGCTGTTGCGATCACTGTTGGTTTCGAAGACGGAACAGTGGCTGAGGGTGAGCTGTTCAGGCGTGACCCACAGCTCGATCTGGCAATAATCAAGGTCACAGGTGAAACAGGGCTAAGGCCAGCGATTTTTGGAGATTCGGATGACCTTCGAATCGGTGAAGACGTAGTTGCTATCGGGCACGCACTGGGTCTACGCGGTGGTCCGACAGTTAGTAAGGGCGTTGTTAGCGCTCTCGATCGAACTATCGTTGGTGATGCTGGTGGTGACCTCACAGGCCTCGTTCAAACTGATGCGGCCATCAATGAAGGCAACTCGGGCGGACCGCTCGTAAATATGTTTGGCGAAGTCGTTGGCATCAACACTGCAAAGATCAACATTGGCGACCGGATCGGATTTGCGATCAATATCAATGCTGCAAAAACTGCCGCCGACAGGCTGATCGCTCAGGGGCCGGTGCCACCTCCAGGTTTTCTGGGGGTTGGTGGCGTTGATGTCACCAGAGCTCTCGCTCGTGCGCTGAGATTGCCGGTTGGCGAAGGATTCGGCGTGACGGTTATCGAGCCGGGGTCGCCGGCCGATGAGGCGGGAATTCAGCTCGACGACATCATCGTGCAACTCGATACAACGGAGATTACTCGTGGGCAGGATCTGACAGATTTCCTCCGAGAGCACCCCTCGGGCAGCAATATTAGTATCACCGTTGTTCGGGACGCTCAGTTCTTGGTTTCACTAGAGGCAACATTAGCCGAACGGCCTGAACGCTAGTCGCTGTTATTGATCGGTTAGTTGACCATGGACCGCACATTAGCGCAGTCGTTCATGCAGAATGTGCTCAAATCTTCATTTTCTAAGTGCGGAGGACTATTGAATGACCGATCAGGCCGGTTCTGAACTAAAAGGCAAAGTTGCGATCGTTACTGGTGCTGGGCGTATGCGCGGTATTGGCCGAGGCACCGCCACTGTTCTCGCCCGAATGGGCGCACATGTTGTAGTGACTGGAACAGGTCGCGATCCCGCTTCGTATCCACAAGATGAGAAAGATGCTGGCTGGAGAGATATTCATTCAACCGCCGAGCAGATAGAGGCGTTTGGCGTGCGCGCTCTGCCCCTTGTCTCGAACGTCGCCGATCAGGAAGACGTTCAGAAAATGATCGACGCTGCTGTTGCTGAATTTGGTCGACTCGACATTATCGTCAACAATGCTGCTGCTCCGTACGGAGATGATCGAGTTTCGGTGATGGATATGCAGGCCGATGTTTTCAAATCGATAGTTGATGTAAAGCTGATGGGAACGTTCTACGCGTGCAAAGCGGCCGCTGCTCAGATGGTCAAACAGGGCGAAGGCGGGCGGATCGTGAACTTATCGTCGACTATGGGCAAGAGCGGTCGTCCGAATACCAGCGCTTACAATGCTGCGAATTTTGCTGTTGATGGCTTTACTCAGGCGTTAGCGAAGGAAATTGGCGTTCACGACATCACGGTGAACAGCGTTTGCCCTGGTCTTATCGAAACGGCGAGGCTTGACCCGATGGGGCGTACCGATCGTTGGGATGCTCGGCTTGCTGAAATTCCGATGAAGCGTGCGGGAACCGACGAAGAAGTTGGCGAGCTAATTGGTTTTTTGTGCAGCCTGCGTGCTTCGTACATCACTGGGCAGTCGATCAACGTCAACGGCGGCGTTATTACCGAACGCTAGCTAAATATCGAGACCTTCGTACTCCGCGATTTCGACGAAATCTTCTGTTTGCTCATTCCACGCAAACTGACGAGCTTCTACAACGCGATCGCTGTCGATACCGATAACGATTTGATGAACAGGGTACGCAGGCCCATCGCCCCAAGGATCGGACGCATTTGCCTTGTCGGTCTCAGAAAAATAGGCGCGTCCGTTTGGGTGCGAATGATAGATGATTCGGGGCCGAACATCATCGTCGAGAGTTCTGTTCAGAGCTAGCAGGTCGCCATCTGAGATAACGAACGCTGTTTGAGCCGATCTGTCTTTCGCAGTGGGGTGAGTTTCTGGCTCGTAGGCGTTGATTGCAGATCGAACACCGGGTGCATCATTCGAGTTTTTATCGCCGGTTAGCCAGCCGCAGCATTCGTTCGGGTATGACTCACGGGCGAGTTTGAATATTTCCTCAAGCGAGGCACGTGGGACGTTGATTGGCTCGGGCGTTGGCAATGGGTGTTCCTGAGTGAGGTGTTGTTCTTCGGGCTTGATCGCCACGGTAATTCGATGCGATAAGACTATATGTGTTCGAACTGGCTAACCACAGGCGCAATTGATATTTCTACCGTAGCGGTAGCGGTAGCGGTAGCGATAGCGAAGCGGAGAGACCTTTGGGAGACGGGCGGTGCGTAGGAATGCGGGTATTTGGCCGAATCGTTGGTAGCGTTCCTCATCACACTGATTGCCACGTCGTCCCTCCTCGCAATGACAGGTAAACATTGGGTGGTAAATAAGATTTATCGACACGCGAACGTGTAGATTGTTTGAGTGCTTAGATCGCACCCTGACATGGCGTTTAGCATTCGGTTCTTGGGTGTGGCACGATTTTATTGTTCCGACCCGTTAGCAACGCTGACCAACCCTGAATTTTGTAGATGCCCGGACTTCCTAAAAGCTGGATAGATCGAAGACGACGAAAACTTCGTCGTGTTCAACGCGATGTTTTGGCACGTATAGGGCTGGCTACTGCTGGTGCACCTGCGGTTGGCGCTACTACGATGTGCATTGCTTATATGTGTCCATTCGCTCACTCGTGCAGTGCAGCGACGTCTCGCCCTGCTTCGGTGGCTGAACGAGATTGCCTCAGGAAATTTCCTGAAGATCACCGGCCCGACCCGGGATTGTCAGATGCCGCACTCGATAATTTGGCGAAACAACGAGAAGACGGGATTCGGCTCGAAAGCGTGACTGTCGGTATTTTGGACGAATTTAGGCCAACTGGACCAACGCCTTCGATGAATCAAAAGCGACCCATACGTCCGATTTACGATGCAGGTGTCAAGGGAAAGCCGTTTCTACCTACGTTCGATCAGGTAAGCCACGTTCGACGCAGTTCTTAGCCGTGTAGTTCGGCGATCTCGTCTGAACTTAGTCCGATCTCAGCCAAAATATCCGACGTGTGCTCGCCTAGCGCCGGAGATGACTTCAGTTCTGGCATGCCTCCGCCGAACGTTAGAATTGGGCCTGACGTTCTGATTTTATGGCCGGTGTGATGATCGACCTCGATTACGTAATCGTTCGCAAGTACCTGCTCGTCGTCCACCATCTCTTCGATGAACCGAAGCGGCTCGCATGGGATATCGTGTGATCGAAGCTCTTTGAACCAGTGATCGGTCGTTTTGTTGGCGAATGTATCTTCGAATTTGGCGACCAGCTCGTGTCCGATACGAATAGCCTCTGGTGTAGTGTCATCGTAGGTTGGATCGGTCACGCGCGGGTCTTTGAGACCGAACACATCGAGCAGTCTGGCCCGGGCATGGACGGCAAGTGTGCCAAGGGCGAGTCCGCCATCGAGTGTTTTGTACGCTCGGTAGTAGCATCGGTAGATCAGAGGCCGAACAGTTATCTGGTAGCTGTCTTGAATTTCCTCGTAGCTGGCTCCCCGTTCGATTAGTCCGGGTCGAGTTTGTTCGAACCAGGTTTTTGCCGGCGAGGGGATACCTTCGACATCTGAGATACGAAGGCTCTGCATGGCAATGGCGTTCGCCAATAGACTTGTAGATACAAGCTGACCTTTGCCGGTTTTTCCTCGTCCGATGATGCCAGCGAGTATTCCGTTCGCTGCTGCGTACCCGGTTGAGAAATCGATGTACGAAGATGACCAAACGACTTCTGGTTGTCCGTTTTTGGTGATTTTGCCTTCGCTAGCAACCGCTCCCGTATAGCCCTGAACGATTAGATCAAAGCCCGGCATGTCTCCCATGTGGCCTTTCGAACCGTATGCGGTGATATCTACATAGACGAGTCGAGGGTTGATCTTCGAAACCGATGAGTAATCAATACCGAGTTTGACGGCAGTATCGAGTCGATTATTGGAAATGATGCCGTCGGCTGATTCTATTAGCTTCCGAAGGGCAGTCTGAGCAGTCTTCAGTTTGAGATCAAGGCAAATACTCCTCACGCCTCGGTTTAGCGGAACGAACACTCGGCTTTCGTTCTGGGCGAAAGAACTAGCGTGTCGCCATGGATCACCGTTTGGTGGCTCGATTTTGATCACATCGGCACCCATGTCGGAAAGTAGTTGTCCGCCCCATGGGCCGGCAACAAAACTGCCGAACTCGAGAACTCTTATGCCCTCTAAAGGACCTGCCATCGACATACGATTTCCTATCTGTGTGTTACGTGCCTGCGCTCGTAGCTCGAATTGTGTTTCCGAAACCGCTTAGTTCGTCCGGGTAGAGCGTGAATATCGGTATGGAGGTTGAGTGCAGAACTCGATGAGCGACGCTGCCCAGAACACCTCTTGCCAGTGCTTATTCTAATTGAGTTGCCATCGCCATTTCATCGGCATTTTGATTTTGAGCTTCTGAGACGATCATTTCCGCGGGTGATCCGTCTCCAACGATAATACTTCTAGAAACACCCTCTAAATCAATTCGGCCAGCCTCAGGTTGCAGGTCATTTGTTGCCTCAGTGAGGGCATCATCTATCACATCGGCGGGGGTGCGTATGACCTGAGTCATGCCCTCTTCGTATTTTTTGATGCAGATCTCTAGTTGTTGCTTTGAGAATCTCAATTTCTTCAGGGTCTATCACTGACTTCAGAGCACTCGCCCAGATTTTCGCCCATCTCACAAAACGTCGTAGCACTTCTTGACGACTACTTGCTCGCTTTTGTTTCCGAAAATCTTCTCGGAAGCAGCGTTCCACAGTTTTATCTTGTGGTCTGAACCTAAAGTGAAAATGCCATCGGACGTGCGAAACTCCGTCGTTATCGAATTCAACGATTCTGTTGGCCCAACCGGCATACCTAGGTCTTCTAATTTGAATAGAGGGCACAATAAGTAGAGTTGATCGCAGATACTTTTTTCCGGTGTGTATTTTTTAGTCAGTTATTTTCAGTTGATATGGGGTCTGATTCGTGTTCATAAGTTCAAAATTTATTGTTCTCTCGACACTCGCTGTTTTCACGCTGCTGATGCTTGTTGCGTGTGTGGAAGCAACTGAAAATCCGGTGGGAACGACCACTCTAGTTCCAGAAAACGGTTCTTTAGCGCCTGCCACAAGCGAATCTGCAGCCTCCGGCCCCGATATCGCCAATGGTGCACGTCAGTTCAAAGGACTTGGGTGTAGCGGTTGCCATAGAACCGACTCGACTAAGTTGGTAGGCCCTGGATTGTCTGGTATCGGCGCACGAGGTGATGACGCCATTAGGACCTCGATCATCGATCCGTCTGCAATAATCGTCGATGGATTCAACGACTTAATGCCGAAGACTTTCGGCGATGTGTTATCGGATTCCGAACTGGACGATCTGATCGGCTACCTGAACACACTGAACTAAATCAGCGATGTGAGGTGGTGGTGGGGGCGAGTCGGCAAGTTCTTTCGAACAGGGATGGCGTTATTCTGGGTAGGATTGATCTATGGTTCTCCCGGCCACTCGCAGAGAAAGAGACGCTTCATTGACGCGATCGTTGGCTACCCCAATTATCTAGCTGAGATCTACGCCTGATGCCTTTGCGATGGTGTCTAGGTCTTTGTCGCCTCGTCCGCTAAGCAGAAGAAGCACGATCTGATCTTTCGGCAAGGTCGGCACCCACTTCATCATGTATCCGATCGCGTGAGAAGGTTCGAGAGCCGGGATGATTCCCTCGTTTCGGCTAAGGAACCTGAAGCCTGCAAGTGCGTCATCGTCAGTTGCCGAAACGTACGTCGCCCGCTCGGTGTCTTTCAAATACGAGTGTTCTGGGCCAACGCCTGGGTAGTCGAGACCCGCCGAAATGCTGTGAGCCTCGGTCACTTGCCCATGCTCGTCTTGCAAAAGGTAGCTCATCGATCCGTGAAGTACGCCTGGCCGACCTTTGGTCATAGTCGCTGCGTGACGCTTGTCGAGACCTTCGCCTGACGCTTCGACACCGATAAGACCAACGCTCTCGTCCTTCTGGAATCCGGAGAAAATGCCCATAGCGTTCGATCCACCACCGACACATGCGACGACGTAGTCAGGTAGTCGCCCAGCGATATCGAGCATCTGCTGTCTAGCCTCGGCACCGATCACTGCTTGGAAATCTCTAACGATCTTCGGGTAGGGGTGAGGGCCTACGACGCTACCGATTATGTAGTGAGTATCTTCGACGTTCGAAACCCAGTCGCGAATCGCCTCATTTGTGGCGTCTTTCAGCGTTCGGCTTCCTGATGTGACAGGTTCGACTTTGGCACCAAGTTCTCGCATTCGGTAAACGTTTGGTGACTGGCGTTCGATATCGGTATCGCCCATGTAGACAATGCACTCTAGGCCCATCTGCGCACATACAGTTGCTGTCGCCACACCGTGCATACCAGCTCCGGTTTCGGCGATGATGCGTTTTTTGCCGAGTCGCTTTGCCAATAGCGCCTGTCCGATTGCGTTGTTGATCTTGTGAGCGCCTGTGTGGTTCAGATCTTCACGTTTGATGTAAATTTTCGTTCCGCCGAGTTTCTCGGTGAGGTTTTTGGCGTGGTACATGGCAGAAGGTCGGCCAACGTAGTGCGTTAGAAGGTCTTCAAACTCAGCCCAGAACGAATCGTCCTGCCTTGCCTCGTCAAAGGCGTTTTCGAGCTCCGTTAGTGCCGCCATCAGCGTTTCAGGCACGAACTTGCCGCCATAGGGTCCGAACCTGCCGAGTGCATCGGGCAGTGATTCTTCGTAGTTAGATTTAGGCAGGGTTGATGTCATCGAATAGTCGTTTTAGAGCACGCAATAATGTTTGATTCGTCGTCGATCAGGATTCAAAATAATATTGGAATGTTGCGCATGAATCTCGATCACAAGCTAGGATAGCAGCCGGGATCCGAGCCGACCTTCGTTTATGCAGACGTGCTCTGACGTATATCTCGAATCACTAGTTTCATTAAGGACACCTGCATCATTGGCTGAGTCGAACTTAACCCGACCTAATATGGACGATTACATGATGTCGATCGCAGTAGGAGTTCGTGCTCGTGCGAACTGTCTGGGAAGCCAAATCGGCGCGGTGCTGGCTCGCGACGGTCACATCGTTTCGACTGGCTACAACGGCACGCCCCACAAGACACCCAACTGCGACGAAGGTGGCTGCGCAAGGTGCTCGAATCGTGATCTGTATCCATCTGGAACTGGTTATGACATGTGCATTTGCGTCCATGCCGAACAGAACGCTCTGCTATCGGCAGCAAGGTTCGGAATAGCGGTCGAAGGCTCGATTCTGTACACCACTTGGCAGCCTTGCTTTAGCTGCACGAAAGAAATGCTTCAGGCGGGGGTTCTCGGTGTTCGTTACGGCGAAAACTGGGAGCCGAATCCTGATTTGAAGGAAGAATACGAACGACTCCAGAGTTTCTTCCCTCAGAAAGTAACGAAGGTCGATCTCCCAGCATATGCCGACTCACACATAAGGGGCATCAAGGCGTAATCATGAAAATAACTAGTGTTGAGACGATTGCGCTACGAGACGATGCTGACGGTACCGTAACGTCGTGGAATCCGTCGTTTTCCGAAGGCGATGAAGGTCCAGCCAGCACCGGCGGTTACGACCTCACCGTCGTTCGAGTTCACACCGACGAAGGTATAAGTGGTATCGGGCAATGTGAGGCCCCGAGTTTGGTGATCGACGCGATTATTCGGTCGACGCTCGGACTCGAAGTGCTGCTGGTTGGTGAGGACCCTACAGAAGTTCAGCGCTTGTGGCAGAAGATGTACAACTCGACCGGTGTATTTGGTCGGCGTGGAGTTGTTGTCGGTGCAATCGGAGCGATTGAAACCGCGCTCTGGGACATCGCAGGCAAGGCGGCCGGAAAACCCGTTCACAAGCTCATTTGGCGGTCGTTTACTACCACGGCAAGTGACACCGAACCTCTAAAACGGGTGACCCCTTACGCAACCGTCTATCCACCGGGGGCGAATCTGGAAGAGCTTGAAGAACGACTCAAAATTGCCGTTGCTCGTGGCGTGAAAGCGGTGAAGATCGAAGAGTGGCCGGGCCAGTTCGCGAACGTAGACCTCGAAACGGATGTTGCGGTAATCGAGAAGGCGCGATCGATAATTGGACCCAAGCGCGACTTGATGATCGATGTACAAAATCGGTGGCGAGACGTTGGTCAGGCGATACAGACCATCGATGCTATAGAGGAGTTCAGCCCATACTTCATAGAAGCTCCACTCCCTGCCGACAATATGGAGGGCTATCGTCGTTTGTATGAATCAACCAACGTGCGAATTGCGGTTGGCGATTGGGGATTCAGTACCCGCCACGAATTCGCCGATTTATTACGCCGTGGAAAATTGGGAGTCGTTCAGCCAAGCGCAGTTCGTGCAGGTGGTATGCATGAAATATTGAACATTGCCGAGGATGCCTACCGCTTCGGAGCGTTATGCATCCCACACACGTGGTGTCATGTGATCGGCGTCGCTGCTCAACTTCATCTTGCAGCTATCACCCCGAACATGCCCTATTTCGAATTCCCGATAGCGTTTCCTGCATCGCCATTGGTTGAGAATCTGCTGCTCCCTAACTTCGAGATAGCGCTGGACGGAACAATGGAGGTTCCGGATCGACCGGGTCTTGGTTTTGAGCTCAATGAAGAAGTTATTTCAGAGTTCAGAGTCGATCCTTACTAATTGTGCCACCTCCTGCAAGTAGTTATCGAGATAATCGGCGTCAGATATCTGGATCTGGCAATGCTGCTCGTAAATTCAGCGATCGCCATTAGGGCATGACTGGGATCATTTTTGTTGAAGATGACACCAGCCTAAAGGGTCGGTTAAGGAAACATCTGCGTAATCCACCGATGCGATCGGTCTTCTTGATCGTACTTCTGGTATTCGCTATCCCTGTTGCGATTGCTTACCCAAAGGTTTCCGGTGTTGCGCAAGAGAATTGGAGCGATGTTCAGCAAGCTCGAGAACGACACTTTGTGAACGTGACGGTAGCAAGCCGGATATACCCGTTCCTTAGAAAGTAAGCAGTACGAATGCAAGAAGCAGACGTACCTGCGGAGTGGCTCAGTGTGAGATTCAAGAACGGCCCATGTTTGGCAGAGCACATGACTCAGCTGCCCGGATGTAAGTACGCTTACGCTATTGAGAGTGCTTGCTGGCTGCTCGATGAAATCTAAATGAAATATTCTCCTGAATGCACTCAAACTTCAGCGTGCAATATTCCTGAAGAGGCCGTTGTGGATCTTCAGATCGTTTTAGATCGATTGAAGGTGGCTTTCTCTGACGCCAATCTCGTTCGACTGGCGACTGACGATGAGGGGCAAATCAGAGATTAGTGGGGTGTATATTCGCGATTATTTTTCTGCCATGCGGTGGTATTAGGGAGTAGCATGCACTGTCGATACATCCGATCTGTCCGATAATCGCTAGGTCTGAATTTTTTACTCATGATCTCAGTACTGATTGAACTTTAATATGGATATTTCGTTCGACAACGACACTTCAAAAAGTGCCCGCTTACGACGTGAACTGCGGAATCCTTCATTGCTCACGATTTTCTTAATCGTCACCGTTGTTTGTGTTGTGATTTTTGCTCCGTTCGCTCCGGGTTGGATTTCCACAACAAAAGAAAGCTTTGCCGATATTGCGAAGAAGAAAGAGATCACTGAAGCGAGCATGAGTTCGCTCACGTCGATTGTTCCAAGCCAAATTTCACCCTGGCTAGCGACTCAAGCAAATACGATGATTAATGCCGAGGGCCCGCTCGATTGGAAGGTCGTGTCGTTCAGGAGAGGGCCATGCAGTGGCGGAAACCTGTCTCAGCTTCCAGCTGGTAAGTACTCCGATTCGATCGGTACGGCATGCGTTGAGCTCGATCGTATTCAGCAGTTGTACTCAGGAAAGTGTTTTAGGGCATCCGATTGCACTGTTCCTGAAGTCGCCAAAGAAGAAATTAGTGCAGCGATTGGCAACGTTTGGGAAGCGTTCTCCGACGCCGGATTCGTGCTTCCTTACGACGTAATCGAGCAATGATTCCCTCAACCGCACGTTGCCTCGTCTAAACTGACTCCAAAACTTGGCATGTTGTGTGCCGACGCAGTTCGATGAATTGAAACATAGCCGTTTGGCTACAAGGGGTGGTCGCAAAATGGGTCTTCAGTACGAGCAAGATAATTCCGGTAAAGAACGCCTGAAACGTGCGATTAAGAATCCGTCTAAGCGCACGCTATTGATCCTCTTGTTGGTGATAGTCGTGATTACTGGTCCGTTTACATTGAAGACGTTTAGTACAGCTCAAGAAGGTATCGGAGAAGTACTCTCTGATCATGATTTGAATGAAAGCCTGAGCGCAGGACCGAGGAATCTGACTGACGAACAGATTGCACCGTGGCTGGTGTCAAACGGCGAGATCATGATTGGTGCGACTGTTCCTCCTGAATGGGAGATCGGCAACTATAGATTCGGTGCTTGTTCAACCGATCGTCTCGACGAAATCGTGGATCCGGTCTACCGAACGGCAATAATTGGAGGCTGTAACTCATTTTACGATATCCAAGGCAAGTACAACCGAGACTGCCATATCGCCTCCAATTGCAATGTGAAGCAGATTGCGAAGGACCAACTTGCCGCCGCTATGGATATTGTCAGGTCGGCACATGCAGCTGCTGGCTACGTTTGGCCAGGTTCATAATCAAATCTGAAGCTACCTTGTGTGATTGTTCGCTACTGCTCGCCGGCATATAACTGGTTCGTTGTAAAATTTTCGCTAGCACGACAAAATTGCGATATTCGGTCCATATCGCACCGCAAGGACACTTCTAGCGAATATTCGTTTTGCCCCCCAACTACGAATCTCACAATGAACATTTGATTTTCTCCTCGGAATGTTTTGATAGTAATTGCCGTACTTGTTGTTTCGGCTGGACTAGCAATGGTGGTGACCGATTCTGCTTCGTCTAAAGCGAATGATCACGCTATTGCTATGACTGGAATTAATACGGTAAATGGCGAACAGGTTCTTCTTCAGATCATTGCTTCAGTACAGGCTAGAAAGTCAGATCGAGAAGTTGCCACCGCTGCTCTAAGAGGCGTTAACGCTCGTGGTCTAAGGTCTGTCTGATCGCCTCGCATGATTGCGACACCGTAGGAATCTGATCCGTATTCATTGACCGGAACTGAGATCATCGAGCGACCGGACTTTTCTAATACGTGTGCTAACGCTGCCCCGACAGGACCAGTTACGAATATGACATATCTCCCCTGGCTACGGCGATCATGCCGGTTGCCGACTTGTCGTTTCCACGCCAATACCCGATGTAAGAAGTTCGCGACGTCAGGATTATTTACCGATGGGGTGTAGTTCCTTTGAGAACCACATGTGTTACTGATTATTCGTAAGGAAATAATCGAATATACAAGCTCTGGAGAATTGGCGAGTAGGGGCTGCTAGACTGCCTGAAATTCACTCAGAGTTGCGTAGCACGTAAACAACGATCGGTATTTCACGATCACAAAAGGAAAGCCACCTACATGGACAGCAACCTATCTCCGCACGGGCTGATTGGTGAGGCGTATCGACCGCCAAAGATCGGTAGCAAAGGGGCGGTCGTTGCGAACCACACGATGGCGACTCAGGCTGGGATGCGAATACTCCACCGGGGAGGAAACGCAGTCGACGCCGCAATCGCTGTGGCGTTCGCTCTGGGCGCAGCCGAGCCACAGGGATCGTCGATTGGTGGCGATGGATTTGTGATGGTTCACATGGCTGCGAACGCCACGGTAGAGGTTGCAAACGGAACCGGTGCAGCTCCGCTCGCCGCCACTGCCGATAAGTACAAAGACGGCATACCGTACACAGGTATTTTGGGGACGTCGGTTCCGGGAATCGTCGATGCCCTACTGAGCGCCCATCAAAAGTACGGAATATTGACTCTGGCACAGTGTTTAGACCCTGCGATTGAACTTTGTGAAGATGGCGTTCCTGTTTCTGATTTTCAATCTCGAATGGCAGCACTTAATCCGGTGCTTAGAAGTTCTGCAACCTCTGGACCAGTATTTGCTCCGAACGGAAACTGGCTGAAGCCGGGCGAGATTCGCCGAAATCCTGATTTGGCTCGCACATACAAGCAAATTGCCGATCAGGGTCGTGACGCTTTCTATGAAGGCGATATTGCCCGTGAGATCGCACGGTACTCAGAAGAACACGATGGGTTGTTGACCTACGAAGACCTCAAACGTCATGAGGTTGAGTGGCAGGCTCCGTTGTCGATCAACTACCGAGGTCGAACTGTGTACGAAGCACCACCGAACTCAAGCGGTCACGTTTTGCTTCAAGAGCTGGCGATGTTTGAGAAGTTCGATCCGAAGCAGTACAGCTACATGACGTCCGGATCAGTGCAGCTAATGGTCGAGGCGAAAAGACTGGCGTTCGCAGATCGAGAGGCCTACCTCGCTGACCCCAACTACGTCGATGTTCCTATAGATGGCATGCTCAATCCCGAGTATTTGGCAGAGCGAGCAGCGCTGATAGATATCGATCGAGCGGCTTCCGATGTCGTAGAGGGCGATCCTTGGGCCTTTATGGATCGATCGCCTGATGCAGCAAAAAGGCACCGCAGAGGTCGGCGACTTCATTCGGCTGAAACCGATACGACGCACTTCTGTGTGGTCGACCGCTGGGGCAACTCAGTCGGTGAACTCCAGAGCATCCAAACCATGTTTGGATCGTGCGTCATCGCAGGGTCAACTGGAATATTGATGAACAACCGGATGACCTACTGGCACCTCGAACCCGATCACATCGACTATCTCAATCCGGGTCAACGAGTACGACACACTATGAACCCTGTGATGGTTTTCTCTAAGCCGGCAGAAGAAGGCGGTAAGCTCGAGTTGGTCTGCGGAACGCCGGGAGCTGATACGCAAGTGCAAACTAACTTTCAGGTAGTTACGAGCGTATTTGACTATGGATTGAACGTGGCAGAAGCGATCGACGGTCCACGTTGGACTCACAATCAGGCGGGAATGGGATCGGCATCACCGCGATCAACGGTGGATGTACTTCAGATCGAAGATAGGTCAGGGTCGGAAGTTATTCAAGGCCTGAAAAAGCGTGGGCAACCAGTGGAATCCACTGGCGCTTGGGGTGGAGCCGGTAGCGAAGGGGCGATACAAGTTGATCTTGAGAACGGAACGATGTTTGCAGCGTCGGATCCTCGCCGAGAGGGTGACGCACAAGTTTGGTAATGGTTTCTTAGCCAATTGCCAAATCGTTAATTTTTTTATCGATTCGAACTAGTTCCAGAAGGCAATAAAATTCCACATTGCCTCGACGGCTTCAAACAGTGTGAAACTGTCGAGGTATTGACCGCCATGCAGTACCCACTCTTGTGTCAGCTTCAGTACGAGCACGATAATTAGCCACCTAATGATTCGTTGTCGGGTCATTTCGTACTTTGGCCAGTAGTGCCGTCTTATCGCAATGAATACGAACCAAAATTCGAAAACGTTCGGGAATGCGAGAAGAATTGGTCGAATCTGCGTTAGTTCGAACGCCACGAATCCGACCATTCTGAATCCGAACAAAACTAAAGTGATTTTACGTTCTGGGCCATCCCATTTATTCGCAACCCACAAGAAGGTGAGCATGTACACGACATCGATCCACTTATCGAAGGTCTGGTAGTTCGGAAGTCCGCCTAGATCTAGAACGCCCATCCAGAACAGATCGGAAAAATCGACCGTAATCGCGATTAAAGCGCCCGCGAACGCCCAACGCAGCACCGGTACTGATCCAGCGATTCGAATGAGCCCTATTACGATCTGTTCGAGTGTCATTTTCTATTAAACCGTCAACGCGAGTTCGTCACCGGTTTAAACCAAAATTCTGAACTTAGATACCCTGAATCGAGTCGAGTGGGAATTAGTACCCCGTTGGAGTACGAAGGATCTCTTCTCTTTCCGCTCACAGTGACAGTTGTAACAACCATAAGAGGGTTCACCATCTATAATCACCGGCGTTAACGATAATCGACCCCACAAAAACCCAGTTCCTAATTCCCCCTAACGAGTAAAAAATTATGAAGTATCGCCATCTAGGAAATTCTGGTCTTGAAGTCAGCGTAATTGGTCTCGGGACCAACAACTTTGGCGGTCGAATGGAATTCAAAGAAGCTCGAGAAGTGATCTTTGCCGCTATCGACGAAGGTATGAACCTCATCGATACAGCAAACATCTACTCGCACGGAAATTCAGAAGAAATTATCGGTCGGTCGCTGGTTGATCGTCGAGATGAAGTGTTGATCGCAACCAAGTTCGGCATGCTTTGGGAAGAGGGTCCTCACGGCAAAGGCGGCTCTCGCAAGCACATTGTTGAGTCGCTCGAAGGTTCGCTTCGACGGCTTCAAACCGACTACGTTGATCTGTACCAGATCCACAAGCAGGATCCCGACACGCCGATCGACGAGACTTTGCGGGCTCTCGATGACATGGTCAAAGACGGCAAGGTGCGATACATCGGTCTTTCCAATTTTGACCCATGGCGAATAGCTGATGCTCAGTGGACAGCTAAACACAACGGTTACACCCCGTTTATTTCTTCTCAGCCGGAATACTCTATGCTCGAACGTGGAGTTGAGCGAGCAGTGCTGCCGGTTTCTGAAAAATATGGACTCGGCACATTGCCATACTTCCCGCTCGCTCACGGATTTCTTACGGGCAAATATCGTCGGAACCAGGCTGTTCCAGAGAACACGCGACTGGCACTTACGCCGACGGCTCAGGTCAAACGGCTTTCGGGAGCGAACTTCGACATTCTCGATCAGCTTGAAGTGTTCGTTGAAAAGCGCGGTCACACGATGGTCGAATTGGCTTTTGCGTGGATACTTCGTCGAGCTTCAGTCGGATCGGTGATCGCTGGAGCTAGCACGCCTGACCAGATTCGCCAGAATGCTGCCGCTGCCGAGTGGGAGCTTTCGTCAGACGAGATGGAAGAACTTGCTGGAATACTCGACGGATAGGTGTCTAAGAGCTATTTCCCCTAAGACAAAAGTAGTTTAGTTATCTAGAGAGATCGTCTTCAGCTTCGACCGTGATCGTTGTTGCTGGAGGCGATATTTCGGCGGGCGTCGGCAACTCTGCGGATGAGCATGAAGCTATGAATCCTTCGATAAGTGTCGCGAGTGTTACGAGCGTTACGCCTTTTGTCTTGACCATCTATCCGTCATTGAGCATTGTCGCGATCGTCACATCAGTGAATAGATGAGCTAATGGGTTCAGC
>Ga0066606_10000512_pt1 | contig 23794 bp, 19 predicted proteins | sample SaaInlV_DNA_100m_FD_60386 | JGI IMG/M metagenome (GOLD analysis project Ga0066606, IMG submission 60386) | Marine microbial communities from expanding oxygen minimum zones in the Saanich Inlet - SI075_LV_DNA_100m | ecosystem: Environmental > Aquatic > Marine > Unclassified | place: British... | reverse complement strand
GCAACAACTATTAATGCAAATACTGATGCCCAAGCAAGAGATGTTTATGCTGTAGGAACAGCCACAACCCTTACAATATATGGTTTGCAGGGACATGATGTATCTCTTAGTATGGGCTCTGGTGCTGCGGTGGTATCAATGCAATCACTAGTTAACACTGATACAGCAGCAACAAACGCAGATTCAACAGCTGTTGATATAACATCTGGTGGTAGATTAGATGTAATGATGGATGTTGGTTATAGTATTGCAGGAAGCACAGGAGCTCATATTGCGACAGCATCAACTGGCAGGCAAGCAGGTCGTTTTGATGTTACCACAACAACAGAGTCAGTTAATACTGATCAAATGGGACTTGGCGAAGGGGGTAATTTTAATAACTCTCAAAATAATGTTGGTGCCCAAACCTTAACAATATCTGGAGGTGATGGTACAACTACAGTGGCTATTAGTGCAGGGCAAACAGCAGACTCAATTGTGACATCAATTAATGGTAAATCTGCAGATACTGGTGTTAGATCTACGGCTGTAACAACGGTAACTGTTGACACTTTAAGTGCCAATGGTACGGTGACTATGGATTTATTCGGTGATAATGTGAATGCGAGTAATATCTCTGCAGCTGTAACAGCTACAGATTTAACTGCATTAATTAAATCAATAAATGATGTGACGGGTACTACAGGTATAACAGCTGCGGTTGGTACAGATAATAGTCAAATGTTGCTGACTCATAGTGCAGGTAAGGATATCAAAATATCTGGCTTTACTCACTCATCAGCAGTTGATTATGCTAGGACCTCAGATACGATAATCGTAGGTGATGGAACATCACTAGCTGCACCATCAACCCAATACTCAATGAATGTTACAGGAGGTACAGGAACATCAGCGGTAACGTTATTTGATGGGGCTGGTGCCAATGGTCTTGACTCTACTATCGTCGGTGGTGAAGTTACCTTGATATCAGATCAAACCTTCTCAGTAGCATCTAGTGTTGCTAATAATGTTGCAGGTGTTGGAAGTGGTAGTTTATTTAGCACTGCCGCTTCAGTATCAAACTCATCATCAGCATCGAGGGTCAGTGATATTAATATTGGTAGTGTTGCTGGTGCGCAAAGTGCAATAAGTGTATTAGATGAAGCTCTACAAGCTATTTCAACAATTCGTTCTGGCTTGGGTGCATTACAATCTAGGTTTGAAACTACAGGTAGAAGTATCTCAAATTCTATAGAGAATCTATCTGCGGCTAGATCGCGAATATTAGATGCTGATTTTGCAGTTGAGACATCTGATTTAACAAAGAATCAGATCCTACAACAAGCTGGAACATCTATATTGTCGCAAGCCAATCAAATACCACAAAATATACTTTCTTTGCTTCAATAGTAAAAGAAAGATTACAAAAACTAGTAAAGGGGATAGGTCCCCTTTACTTATTTAAAGATAAAGATAAAGATAACGATAACGATGGAAAACCAAAATAATGGCATGTAAATTGCTACTTATAACAAAATAGAGGAATGTCTCCATGGGTGTTTTAGGTACATTAAAATCATCAGTAGGTTTGGGATCAGGTATTGAGATTCAAAGCCTGGTTGATCAATTAGTTGATTTGGAGGGAAAGTATGTCACTGAAAATTTGGATAAAGATGAGCTTTCAGTGCAGGCAAAAATTACCGCCTTTGGTAATTTGAAAGGAGCACTATCTGATTTTAAAGATTCTGTTAATGCAATTAGAACAGCAAGTACCTTTGAGGAACACTCTACTAGTGTTTCCAATGATCCTACATCCGATGCAGCCACCACATACTTTACTGCATCATCAACAAGTTCTGCTGTTCCTGCTAGTTATACGGTTGAAGTTGAACAAATTGCAAAAGCACATAAGATGTCTAAAGATTTCACTACCTCATCTCAAGTCGTTGGTACCGGCACGTTAAGGATTGTTGTTGGCCAAGGTCAGTCAGTATCAACAACCGTTGATTACACGATAAATAGTGAAAACAATAGTGTAGATGGTATAAAAAATCTTATCAATAGCACCACAAATCAGACTGGAATTGTAGCCTCAACTATTGTTAGTGATGCTGGGGTGAAACTTATTATTTCCGCGAAAGAAACAGGAGTTAAAAATACGTTGGGAATATCGGTGCTTTCGGATAGTGATAGCAATTTAACAGATGATTCTGGACTTTCACAGTTAACTACGGCCAATATGACAGAAGTTAGTGCAGCTTTAGATTCCAATATAAGAATTGATGGGCAATTAATAACTTCGGCAAAATCTATACTAGTTGACGTGATTGATGGTATAACTCTAGATCTTAAAAAAGCAGAAGATGGCAAAATACATGATTTGAAAATAAATGTAGATCAAAGTAAGATAAAAGATAAAGTTAAAAACTATGTTGAAAAATATAATGATGTCATGAATCTTATAAAAGAATTAACAACAACAAATTCAACACATCCAGAACTTGCTGGAGATTTGGTTAATGATGCAAATATGCGTACTATAGATTCTAGATTGCGACGAACGTTAACAACATCTAAAAGTACTCCATCGGGACTTAATACTCTGGCAAATATAGGGATAACCACCAATATTAAAACTGGAGAGCTATTGTTTGATGATGATAAATATTCCAAAGCAACCAACTCAAATGTTTCAGATTTGGTTATGATGTTTACTGGGGTAAATGGAGTCGCATCACTTCAGTATGATGAGCTTGATGCTTTTTTAAACTCTGATGGTGTGGTCAGCAAGGCAAGTGATAAGCTGAATGCGCAGTTAAAGGAAATAACTGTAGAAAAAGCAGAACATATACTAAAACTAGAGAAGAAAAGAATTTTTTTAACATTGAAGTTTGCAAGTTTAGATGGATTGTTGGGACAGTTGCAGTCATTAAGCAATTTTGTATCCACTCAGTTCGCTTCATCGGTTGAACCATTGTCGTTTAAAAAATAGGATACTCTATGAGTAAGAATGCAATTGATAGTTATGCCTCAATAAAAAAGCAAAATCTAAAAGAGGATAAAAGTACATATGAAATTGTTTCATTGCTTTTGCAGGGCTTGGAGGACAAGTTAACTACTGCTGTGTTTTGCATTAAAACTAATAATATTGCAAGGAAAGGTGAGGCAATAGGTGTTGCTGTCAGTTTGCTGGAAGCATTGAAAATGTCCTTAAATAAAGAGGTAGGTGGTGAGATTGCAGAGAACTTGGAATTGCTATATGATTTTTCTATTAGAGAGTTAACTGATGCCAATATCGATAACTCGGTTGAGAAAGTGGAAAATGTCTTGAAAGTTATAGGTAATATAAAATCTGGTTGGGATGGAATAGAGTCACAAGTTAAAAAGTAAATGGAGAATACCATGGATGGTGAAGTAGCTAATAAACAGGCACAATTGCTATTAAAACAAATGCATTTTGATTATCAAGAAATAGCAAAAACATTATCAGAAATAACTAGCGAAGAAATAAATAAAATAACATTACAAATAAGTCAGCAGCTACGTCAAATTAAGGCTTTGACCTCAATTGAGGGGGTTACGCTAGAGCAAACAACATTACAAGAGCTCATGGATAAAAACACTGAGATTATGTCACAAGTAGTAAATGAAAAGGAAAGTATTCTAAAGCATATTAGGCAAATGGATGATGCAAAAAAATATGAATAAAAATATTTTTTCAGCAAAGGCAATTGAAGGTGTTAAAATTTTCAACTTGCCAACACATTCAGATGAGCGTGGTGAGCTGTATGAGTTATGGGTAGGGGAAAATCATTTTGCTACTGAGTCATTCGTGCAGGATAATATCGTGAAGTGTAAGGTGAATGTTTTAAGGGGAATGCATTATCAAAAAAACAACCCATACTCACAAATAATAACACTGATTTCTGGGAAGATATTTGATGTTCTACTTGATTTAAGACCTGGGTCACCAACATTCAAACAATCTACTGCATATATTCTTGATGGTTCAAAAAACATACAACTCTACATGCCAAGTGGCATTGCACATGGCTATGTTAGTCTGACAGACAATGTTATTATTTCATATAAATGCAATGAGAAATATCAACCAACTGATGAAGTGGGCGTTTTATGGAGCAGTATTCCCGAAATTAAATGGCCTGTTAATGAGAAAACAAAAATAAAAAATAGGGACCAAAATTTTAAAAAATTAAATGACTTGGTTGACAATGATTTACCAAAGGTAATAGATACCAATAAAGGGGATATTCTCTATGGCTGCTAATGAACTTAATCTGGAATTGCCATTTAAGATTCGAGATATTTTAAAAGAAATTGAAAGTGGAAATAATGAGCATGCAGAATATTTACTGAAGGATTTGAAGAAACGAAACCCTCATTCAGTCGTAGTTCTTGAAGCTGAGGCAAGCATTCTTTTTAGACAGGGTGAATATGATAAAGCTAGAGATATTGGAAATAAAGTTCTGGCTATGGATGAAAAAAGGCCCATGATGTGCATGCTGCTTGGGGATATAGAGATAAGAGAAAAAAGACATAGGGAAGCCATAGATTTTTACTCAAAAGCTTTGTCATTAAATTCACTTCTAACAGCAGCAAGAATTAAAGTGGCGGACATATATTTTTCGTTAGGAGAATATGGTTTGGCCAAAGACAATTATTTATTATCGAGTAGCTTGTCTTCTGAAACTCTTAATAAAATAGGGCTGATAAATGTTGCTGAACTTAAAATGTTTGACGCAATTGTTTGTTTTTCAGAAGCTGAACTATATTCAGATGGGAATACTTCATATTCAGCAAATTTGGCTATGGCATATTTTGAGAATAGAGAATATGACAAATCAAAGGAAACCTATGAGCGCGCTCTAAACTCTAATTTGGAAGTAAGTTTAGAGTTCCGTCGAGGGTATGTAAATGTGCTTCTTGAGCTTGGCGAGCTGGATAAAGCTGGTGAAGTTGTACGGAAATTAGATGATAATTTGAGTTGGGTCAGACATTTGCAAGGATTGTTATATCATAAAATGGGCGAGTATACATTAGCCCTAGATTGTTTCAATGAATTATTAGATAGTGATAAATTCTTACATGAATCTTGCTTATGTAAGGGTTTGGTTTTGAAAGATATTGGTGAGCTATATAGTGCACTAGAGGTTTTTGATGAAATAATAAGTAAATATAGGGATGGCTGTAGTGTCAAAAAAAGCATTGTTAAGATGGCACTTAAAACATCCGGAGATATTTTTTCTAAATTGGGGCAGAGTGATCAAGCTGCAAAATGTAATGATGTTATATCGAAAATATAAAGTTGGTGAATGCTATGAGCTATAAATTGTCAGAATTGCCGAAAATTGTTTTGGATATACAAAATAATATAGCAAATGAAAATTATGATGATGCTGAAAATAAATTGCTTGATGTTGTGAAGTACTACCCCGATGAGCCGGATTTACTATATAATCTTGGCGAACTTAAAAGAAAGAAAAAAAATATCAAAGAGGCTGTTAGGTATTTATCAAGATCTATTATGCTGAATCCTGAAAATGTTTATGCTTTGAATAGTTTGGGGTGTGCTTATCTAGAGACACAAGAATATAATAAAGCAGAAAAAAATCTTTTTTCTTGTTATGAAATATCTAAAGCATATGATCTTGAAACATATAAAAATGCATGCAAAAACATAGTTCTACTCTTCCTAAAAAGAGGTGAAATGCATAGAATTAAAAAATACGCCATGCAGATTCCAACCATGACTAAATCTTATGAAGAGTTGCAACATATTATGTATATGCTGATGGGTACAGAAAATGTAAATGATATTGAAGAATATTTAAAGTTAGTACATTCTGAAAAAGATCGAGCAAATTTGCTTTCTGATGTGAGCACGCAATACTGTGCAGTAAATCATATTGATAAGTCAAGAAAAATACTTTCAATTTTCGAGGGAAGTATGTCTTCAAGTGAGGAGTATTGGAATGCTGTATGTAGATACTCTGAGGTTGCACATAATGAAGATGCCATACATGAAGCAGCGAAGAAAATTCTTGAAATAAATCCAGGGTTTGTTAGGGCATATGGTTATTTGGCAGCATCACTAATTAGAGAGACAAGATATGAAGAGGCAATGATATGTATTGATCTTGGATTATGTTTAGATGAAAATAACACTAGTTTATGTCAAGCAAAAGCTATTGCTGCATTTAAACTGAATTACTATTGTATGAGTGCATTTTATTTCAGAAAATCTATTATGATCAATAGTGACAATTCACATGCAAAAATAAGCATTGCAAATATTTACCGTATGAATGAAATGCGTCTTTTAGAGAAGAAAGAATTGGAGAAAATAATAGATCCATTAATCGACAGCTATAAAAACAATGAAAATCAAAATATAATACTGGAAACACACTTGCCTGCTCTTGGTGCTTATGTCATTTCAGGTGGCTATGCATTTGAGGTGGAAAAGGTTGCTATAGTAAAGGAAATACTGGGTAAAATCTTGAAATCCTATGATTATAGCAAAGGTTTGAATGATGGTTTTTTAGGTCTGGGATTTTTAACAATTGAGATTGTAACTAATGATGTTCTGCTGCACAATAAAATAACCAGAAATAATTCAAAGTTTAAGAAAGCTATTAAAAGTAGAGATAGGCATGTAGTCAAAGCAAATAAAAAGCGTTTAAAGATCGGATACATTTCCTCAGATTTCAGACATCATTCTGTTGGGATTATGATGGCCTCTGTTTTAGCTAATCACTCTAAAGATGTTGAGGTATATTTATATTCCACCAGATCATCTTCAGATTTAGTGTCTTCTTCAATTAAATCAAATTCTGAAAACTTTCATGAGCTATCATCCATATCAGATAGTGAAGCTAGTTCCTTAATAGAAAGCCATGGAGTTGATATTCTTATTGATCTCATAGGAGATACTGCCTTATCAAGGAATAAAATATTAGCAGATAACCCGGCTCCAGTTCAATTGCATATGATGGGACAATGTTCTAGCTTATGCTCAGATAATGTGAATTATTTTTTAGCATCAAAAAATTTTGCTGAAGATGAAAAGTGGGGAGACTTTTTCACTGAAACAGTAGTCTTGATGCCCAATACACATATGGCAATTGATAAATTTCATGAGGTAGACAGACCTGCAACTAGAAAGGAATTAGGTTTGCCAGAGGATAAATTTGTCATTTATTCTTTTGCAACCGAATATAGAATGGATGCTAATTATTTTGACATTATTGTTAAAATTATGAAAATGAATGAGAATGTGGTGTTTTTTGTTAAATGTACTACGAAAACAGCTGAAATAAATTTAAAAAATCATTTGAATTCTAAAGGTATATCTTCTGATAGAATTTATATCGATAATGAAAAGCTACTTACAGAAAGGTGGCAACATAAATCGGTGGATTTATTTCTTGACTCTTTATCTATGGGTGGTGGTACAAGTATAATGTTATCCTTGCAGGTGGGGTTGCCAGTAATCTCTTATGAAGGTCATGCTCCATGGGAACGGCACTCTTCATCTATATTACGTGATTGTGGCCTTGATGAATTGGTTGTAACAAGCAAAGATCAATATGTAGATAAAGTTGACAAGCTAATTAAAGATAAAGCTTATTTTAATGAAGTGAAAAAATTAGTAGCTAACAGAATTGAACAATCGAATATTTTCAGAGCTTCTGAGTTCACTAAAGACTTAGAATTAGCATATAGGAGCGTTTGGGATCATTACTGCAGTAATAGTTCTGATAAAATAATTAGGCTGTAAATGTAGCGTATTGAGACGCAATGGATATCATTGGTCTACTAACAATTTGCTGGTGTCTAATCTTTAAGTTAAGATTAATAAATGAATAGAACGATATTGGAGGATACATGTTTGATAGAAAGAAATTTGATGAAGATAAATATTCTAGGATCCCTAAATCTCATGAATCTAAAGAACTAAATAATGCAGCATTGGACTTTGTAATAGCTTCTGATCGCGAAAACTATGCATATAATTGGACCTGGTTAAATTTGCCTATTATACAAATGCCAGAGGATATCGTTATTGCACAAGAAATTATCTGGGATATCAAGCCAGATATAATAATTGAGACTGGTATTGCTTGGGGTGGAAGTGTTGCCTTAAATGCTTCGATATTAGAATTGATTGGTAAAGGCTCTGTTCATGCTATTGATACTGTGTTACCCGAGCACAACATATCGGCAATAAAAGATTATAAATTTTCAAACAGAATCCACCTATATTCCGGCTCCTCGACTGATGAAGGAATAGTTAATCGTATTTCAAGTCATATTAAAGAAGATGATACTGTAATGTTGCTTCTTGATAGTAATCATACTCATGAACACGTTTATAATGAATTGCAGGTTTTTTCTAAGTTTATTAAACCTGGAGGATATATTGTAGTATCAGATACAATAATTGAAGAAATACCAGAACAAATTCATAGACCTAGGCCATGGGGTAAAGGAGATAACCCAAGAACTGCTTTAGATAAATTTCTATTAGAAAATGAGAGATTTTCTCGCGATAATGAATACAATCATAAAGCATTAAATTCATATACCAGAAATGGTTACGTTAAATGTATTGAATAAGATGAATTTGTCGCATTTACACTCAAAACTATATAGTATTTAACCAGCTGTTTATACCGTCTACAATTTTAATTTCTGTACGATAAATATGGAGCTTACATTTTCAGTTATCATAATATTGAAGAGTAGCTGTTTGAACTATATTTTAAAATTATTCACTCAACTATTAACTCTTTGGTTATGAAATGTTATTCATAAATATCTGAATAATCTAGTTGAGAAAGTTCATGGATTATTTTGAGAAAATAATGAGGACAATGCTGGGATTTAAATCATCTGGTTCATCATCGCGCTGTATCATATGTTAGAAAGTGGCCCCCAAATTAAACTGATTTGAACAATTTTATGATTTGGCTGGTTAATTATGCCTGAGAATATTATATTTCGTGTTGAAAAAAATATATAAAAATATAGTTTGTTATAGTTGTTAGACGAACCTTGTATTCGGTGTGGAAGTTTCACCTTGGAGTGCTTGAGGTTTAATTTAAGGAAGGTTATGGTTGGATATACATTTGAAACTAATTTTCACAGGATGTTATGTTTTTTTGCTGTGCTATTAATTATAGGTGCTTTAGAGCTTGCTGTGCCATGAATAAAACCAAAAAATTTCTTTGTATTATAGTGTTCATAGTATATACAAACATTCTCTTCGCAGAGCAATATGTAGGAGAGTTTTCATCTGCATCCCTAAGTGGTTGGCAAGAGAAAGTTTTTAATAAATCAACCAATTATAAGCTCGTTAGTATCAACGGCAAATATGTCTTGGAGGCACATAGTATTGGAGCTGCATCGGCATTATACAAATATGAAGATGTTTTATTAAACGAAACGCCATATATGAATTGGTCATGGAGAATATTAAATGCTCCAGAATTGAATTATAATGAAAGACAAAAAAAGGGAGATGATTTTGCTGCGCGCATATATGCAGTTAAAAGTAAGGGGTTTTTAGGGCTCAATACTAAAAGTATAATTTATGTGTGGTCTTCGAGTGAAACGAAAGGTGCTAGCTGGATAAGTCCATATACAAAAAATGCTGTAGTACTAGTTTTACAGAGTGGGTTTGAAGGTGCGGGTAAGTGGGAGTTTGAAAAAAGGAATGTTAAGAAAGATTTTAAAATGTTATTTAATATGGATGTTTCTATATTAAGTGGTATTGCCGTCATGACCGATACTGACGATAGTGGAACAGTTTCAAAATCTCACTATGGTGATATCTGTTTTTCCAGTAAGTGAATAAATACCGTCTATATCAACTATTTTATGTCTGTGCGTGGCTTTGCCGCGAACTTTAAAATAACGCTAGTTGCCTGCATTTTCACGTAAGTTGCATCAACATGCCACTTGGCACCAGCCATACCTTTGCGACCCGATGTCGCTTTAACATGTTTTTTTATTAAGGCTGTGGATCACATTTGTTACTACTCCCCAGATATGTAAGTCATCTTCTTTCTTAATATGAATAGGCTTGTATTCTTTGTTATCTGCTATCAAGGTTGTATGTTCTTTTTCTATGCTTAGCCTTTTAACAAGTAACTCTCCATTTATTGCGGCAACAACAACATGCCCACTTTCAGGATGTGAGCTACGGTCAACTATTAATATATCATCTGAATGAATACCTGCATTAATCATTGAGTCGCCTTTAGCTCTTATGAAAAAGGTTGCAGCAGGATGTTTGATCAAAAGCTCATCTAAACTAATGTTTTTTTCTATGTGATCTTCGGCAGGTGAAGGGAAGCCGCAGCTTAGTTTGCTTGAAAAATGAGGATACTTGTTATTTGAAATGTTTTGGTCATCATTAAATATTATGTCTTTAGTCATTTTCCATAAAACCTACACAAACGTCATACTTTAGATTATACTGTATGTAAGCCCAGTGTCAAGTGGTACTATGGAACCTTTATTTGCGTTGGTTGATGCAAACAACTTTTATGTTTCTTGTGAACGATTGTTTAACCCCAGCTTAAAAAATGTCCCAGTTGTGGTTTTATCAAATAATGATGGTTGCATTATAGCAAGATCCCAGGAAGCAAAGGCGCTAGGGATCGGAATGGGAGAGCCATTATTTAAAATTGAAAATTTAATAAAAAAAGAGAATGTACAGGTTTTTTCATCTAATTTTCCTTTGTATGGAGAGCTTTCATCTAGAATAATGAGCGTTTTGGAGGAGCATGTTCCCAATGTGTCTCAGTATTCTATAGATGAAGCATTTTTAGATCTTGCTGATATGGAGAAAAATTTTAATTTAAAGGAATTATGTATACAAATCGTTTGGGATGTGCAAAAAAAAATTGGAATACCTGTGTCAATTGGAGTAGGGAAAACAAAAACCTTATCTAAAATTGCAAATGGGATTGCAAAAAAAAACAAAGATATGACTGGTGTATTTATTATGCCAAGTCATGAGTTTGAGATTGATTCTTTGCTTCAATGTGTATCTATAGGTGACGTATGGGGAGTCGGACGGAATTGGAAAAAAAGGTTAGATTTAGATGGTATTGATAATGCATATAAGCTGAAAAAGTCCTCGGCATGCATGATTAAGAGACAATACAGTGTGGTGTTGGAGAGAACAAGGAATGAGCTAAACGGTCTTTCTAGGGTGAATATTGATAGTGTTCCAGAAAACAGAAAGCAAATTATAGTTTCAAGAACTTTAGGTGAAAAGCAGGTAGACCTTGGGGTTTTGCTTTGTGCCTTGTCTAATCATGCAGCTACAGCATCAACTAAGTTAAGGGCTCTTGGATTTTGCTGTCAAGCCATTACTATAAATGCTCATTATAATATTTATCAAAATGAAGCCATAATCAGGAATATAGATTCAGCAACAATTAAGCTAATGTATCCGACCCAAGATACAAGATTGATAGTTAATTCGTCTGTGTCTGTTATGAAAAAATTATTTAAAAAAAATATTTTCTATACTAAAGTTGGCATTTGCATTGTAGATCTAGTATCTAAAGAATGCATGCAATTAAACTTGTTCGGTGGCAATGAAGATAGCACTGAGTTGTTAATGAATGTGATAGATGACATTAATGCTAAGATGGGTAAGGGGAGTATATTTCTTTGTAGGCAAGGTTTTTACAGTGGGTGGAAAGCAAAGCAAGAAAAACTGTCTAATATAAGCCTGAGCACTATTAGCAAAATACCAGTTGCACATTGCAAATAAGAAAAATTTATTTATTTTGCGATATAGGTTTTCTTTTATGCGCTAAATATTCAGATAGTATTAAAGAAATACAAAGCACTGCAACCCCCCCCCCGGAGGACGCCTTATATTGGCTAAAAAATTGTGTCCTTCCAGGTGATATGTATAGATAAAAAAATTTCTATTCATAGCCATTGTAAGGACACCAATATTAACGTATTTAAACGCACCTTTTGGGATTTTTGAAATCCTCTTTCTGGTTAAATATCCTCATCTCTTCTAGTATGTTGTTTCGTGTCCTTCCAGTTGATGTGTATAGGAAAAATTATCTTCTATACATGCTTATCGGAAGGCACGGCTTAGTTAAGGAAGTTAGACGTTATTTGTTAGATCCTTCAACAAGTTATAAATTCCAGGGAAGATTGCCACACCATATTACGTAATAATTTGTTAATGTCCAGGCTCGGCCTAATATTCAACCCACCCCAGCTGCCACATATCAAGCAAAAACCTAACATTATAATTATCATCTAAGTGTGCTATTAATTGTTTGTATGACACTTTGCGCTGATTAGCAATCATCATAACAAGCTCTAAAGACACACCATCGCAATCCCAAGGCTGGCCGTTTATAAACAAATTACAAGCTGTTTTGTCATCATTTAACTGATAAACAAATCGACATATTGGGTTGCGTTGTAGAAATTCAGTTTGCTTTAATTTCTCAACAAATTCATCCTGCTCAGGCATTTCTGATTCAAGGATAGGTAATGGCAATTGGCTTTCAGCTGTTAAATCTAATTTTGTTGAAAAGCAACCAAACCAATTATTTACGGTATCTTCATTATTAAGGATATCTAGCAGTGTGCTTTTAGCGTTAGCAATTGCTTGAGATGGGAGTTCTGAGGTGTTCTTTATTTTCATCCAATTAGGGTCTTTGTAAATAGTTTCTTTATTTTTATTCGCAAAAAGATATTCACCAAAATCATCCCACATCTCTAGATTTTGATAACTACGATAACCAATTGAGTAAGTGATGCAGTCTGTTGAGAGTGAAACGCCGTGATGGCCAATGTGCGGTGGAAGATATAACATATCACCTTCTTCAAGAATATATTCCTCTTCCACGTCAAAATTTTCCATTATTCTTAATGCAACATTGTCAAAATAATTGTCAGGATTGCAGTTTTTACTGGTTAAAGACCATTTGCGCTGTCCTTTCCCTTGATATAAAAACACATCGTAATTATCATAATGTGGGCCAACACTACCTTGCTCTGTGGCGTAGCTGACCATAATGTCATCTAAGCGCCATTGTGGAATGAAATCAAAATGATCTAGTATATTGGTGACTTCGGGGATTAATTTATCAACACCTTGTACTAGCAAAGTCCAGTGTGATTCTGGTAGCTTTTGATAATCTTCTTCAGTGAAGGGGCCATTTTTTAAATGCCAGTTTGGTGTTTCATCTGGTGTGTTGATAACAAGTCGACTTTCAATTTCGTTTTCTAAAGATAAGCCCGCCAATTCTTCTGCTGACAAGGGATTTTTAAAACCAGGGATAGCTTGTTTAAAGACAAAAGGTTTTTTTTGCCAGTAGTCTGTTAAAAATATATCTTTGGTGATGGTCTGAAAGTTTATCATTATTTATGTCTATCCAAATTTGGGTTTAATAGGTTTTGTAACGGGTTACAAATGCAGGTTTAGTCAAAATTCAGTTGATACTTGCAGTGACATATGTCCATGTTATAATTAACTTATTATAATTTCAACAATGAATAAGGCATGGACTGCCCATACTACCATTTTAATATCATTAAGTTGATGTTTTCTTAAGCGACACAAGGAATATAGTTGCTGCAGAAAACTTTTTTAAACAAGCTCAAGTCACAACAGATAAATATCCATCATTTTATACAGCTATAAAAAACATTTTTCTGAAAACAAAGCATAGGGACAGAAATACATGCATAGTGTCCTTCCAGGTGATGTGTATAGGAAAAATTATCTCTATACATGCTCACTGGAAGCTCTCACACTTCCTAATATTTCTCACATCTTCATAACGCATTCCAAATTTCATATGAGAATGGACGAAAATAAAGCAAGGAATGAACAGGAGATGGCTAAGGTGCGATATTTGATAGCCTAGATAAACTGAGAGCCTTACATGTAAAGATAGTTCCAAAAAATATGCTTTCATAATATTATAATGTTTAAATATAGAGCAATTATTAGGATTGTGACAATAATCTTATGTGTGACAATGAGTTTCGAGGGCTATAAATTGGCTCTTTTGCTGTTAGTTGATTGTACAATATCAATTATAGTGGTGCAAACAAATTCAATTTCATTTTCATGGATATTTAATGCTGATGGAAGGTTTACACCACGTGCTGATACATCATATGCGATAGGGTTATTTTTCCCTTGTGACGCATACTCTGAAAAAGCCGGCAAACTAGTGAGAGGATAAAAAAATGGTCTAAGTGATAATCCACGTTCCTCTGCTTGTAATAAAATATCTTCCCGAGATAGCTCATAACTTGGATCAACAACTAAGGCTGTGCACCAGGCGCCGTTGAAAGTATTGTTGGGCTCAATATTTAAATATAAGCCATCTATCTCTGATAAATATTCTTTATATTTTTTTAAAATCCAATTTTTTTTAGTTACTAATTCATTAAGGCGCTTAAATTGTGCGTAACCTAATGCTGCTTGAATATTGAATGGCATATATTTAAAAGTGACCTCGGTGTTATAATAAGTGCCAGGAGCTCTACCATGATCTCTTAAAAATTTACAACGCTCATACAGAGCTTGGTTATCAAGAAGAAGCATACCACCCTCACCTGTAGTAATAGTTTTAGTTCGATGAAAGCTAAATACTGAGCCAATTCCAAATTTACCTGATTTTATAGAGTCTAATGTTGAACCGAGAGATTCTGCTGCATCTTCGATGAGATAGATATTGTTTGCATCACAAATTCTTTGTAGTTCATGCAGATCGCACATGTTGCCGTATAGATTAACTGCAATTATCGCTTTAGTTTTTGGAGTAATGGCCTTAATCACAGCCTTTGGATCAATACACCAGGTGTCGTGCTTGATATCGACAAAAACTGGCTCGGCACGAAGGTATTTAATTCCTGCAACAGAGCCAATCCAAGTGCATTCTGGCGCAATAACTTCATCACCATCTTGTATACCAAGTCCTGTTAAAAGTAGGTGTATTGCTGTTGTGCAGCTGGGAGTCATTAATCCATACTTTCGATCATGATATTCAGCAAACGTATCTTGAAATAGTTCACAGTAGTGATATGCATCTTTCCCATACCATCCATTTCTAAGGGCATCTAAAACAATTTCTTCTTCAAGCTTAGTGATCCATGGGCCAGCCATATCTATTTTCATATAACTTCCTAAGATTTTTTTTGTTGAATTTTTTCGTTAATTAATGTTTGATGAAATTGAGCTTGTTCAAAAGATTCATGAAGTATTTCATTTAAGTAACTAGCGTATTGTCCATTAGGTAACTTTGAGATTAATGCTTCAAATTGAGTGTTATTTATCCAGCCCATACGCCAAGATACTTCTTCAGGGCAAGCAATACCAACAGCTTGCTGCTCCTCCAATACATGAACGTAACTAGAGGCTTGGTTTAATGCAAGTGGAGTTCCAATATCAAACCAAACGAAACCTCGACCAAGTAGGTTTACATAAGCTTTATTTTGAATAACATAAAGATTATTTAAGTCAGTTATTTCAAGCTCACCTCGTTTAGAAGGCCTTAGGCTTTTAGCATATTCAATAACACTATTATCATAGAAATATAGACCTGTTACTGCAAATCTTGATTTTGGTTTTTCTGGCTTTTCTTCAATTTGTGTTATTTTTCCATATTTATCAAAAGATACTACCCCAAAGCGTTTAGGATCACTAACACCATAAGCAAAAAGATGAGCACCTTTTATATTTTGAGTAGTTGCTTCAAGAACATCTGAAAAACCTGGACCATGGAAAAAATTATCACCAAGGATAAGGGCCACATTATCGTTCCCAATAAAGTTTTCACCTATGATAAAGGCTTCAGGGATACCTCTGGGTGATAATTGCTCTGCATAACTAATATTTATGTTCCAGGCCTTACCATTTCCTAAATTATTCTCTAAGGTTTTCTTGTCTGATGGATTGCTAATAATTAAAATATCTTTGATTCCAGCTAACATTAAAGTTGTTAAAGGATAATAAATAGCTGGTTTGTTATAAATTGGTAAAAATTGCTTATTAGTTAAGGTAGTGAGCGGGTATAATCTTGTGCCTGAGCCACCAGCTAGGATAATACCTTTTGTGCAATTATTCATAATTTCCTCAATTTACCTTGCCTAGATAAGATATCTTTGTTTTTCATAAGGATTGCATTTAACCAAGTCTTGTTACTTAAGTACCAAAGAACAGTTTGTTGTAGCCCTTCATCAAAGCTTATTTCTGGCTGCCAACCAAGAGACATAGTTTTTGTTGCATCAACAGCATACCTAGCATCGTGACCAGGTCTATCAGGTACGTGAACAATATACTTTTCATAACTATCATATTTATTTTTATTAGAAATAGTATCTAATATTGAACATATTTTATTGGCAATAGAAAGGTTGGATTGTTCGTTGGCAGCACCAATACAGTAAACTTCACCAATATTACCTGCCTGAGATATTTGTACTAAAGCTCTATTATGATCGTTAACATGGATCCAATCCCTAATTTGCTGCCCGTCACCATAAATGGGAATAGATTCATTATTTATCGCTTTGAATATACAAAGAGGAATAAATTTTTCTGGAGTTTGATTTGAACCATAGTTATTAGAGCAATTAGTAATAATAACAGGTAAGTTATAAGTGTGATGATATGATTGTGCAATTAGATCAGCGCTGGCCTTGCTAGCAGAATATGGAGAACTAGGACTTAATTTTGATTCTTCAGAGAAAAGTTTAGGGGATGCAATACTGCCATAAACTTCATCTGTTGATACCAAAATCAATCTAAATTTATCTCTAAATCTTTCTTCTAGTTCTTGCCAATATAAAAGGGATGCATGTAAAACAGATTGAGTACCAACAACATTAGTTGTAATGAAATCACTGGGGCTATCTATAGATTTGTCAACATGACTTTCTGCTGCTAAGTGATATATTACCTCAGGTTTATATTTTTTAAATATTTGAAGTAACCTTGTTGTCTCTAAAACATCAACTTCTTTAAATGAAAATAGAGGGTTATTGAGAACCCCTTCTAAATTTTCAATATGTCCAGCATAAGTTAATTTATCTATAACACATACGGATTCTTTTAAATGACTAATTAAATATTTTGTTAAGTTTGAACCAATAAATCCAGCACCACCAGTAATAATATTCTTTTTCATGACGCAACCCTTAGATGTTTAGCACCAAGTAGAGCTAAAGTTTCAGCGATACCAACTTGCAAGGAACCATGGGGTGTAAACCCAGTAGCTGCAATTTTATTAGCAAGTACATGATAGGAGAGCTGATTCATAATTTTAGATTTTGTGTAACTTATACTTATAGACTCTTTATGTGATTTTATTGCATCAATAACATCTTTTACTGAATAATTTCCAGTTACAACATTATATGTTTCGCCTATGAATATATTTTCATCAATTATGTGACTAATAGCTCTTGCGGCATCATCAAGGTCCAGATATGGTCTTACTTGTTCATATGCTGTTTCCCAAACAGTGATTGGTTGATCTAAAGATGCTTGCCAACAGAATTTATTGACAGCTGTATGGAAACGCATTCCTGTTGATATACCAAAAATAGTTCCTAGCCGTAAAATAGTTAAATTTAACCCTTTTTTAGAAAGCTTATTTAATAGTTTTTCCTCTTGGAGTTTACAATCAGCATACGGACTTTGGGGATTAAGCTCCTTAGAAGTTTCATCTACGGTATTTGCCTGTGGGCCGTAGATACTAGTTGATGATGGGAAAATTAAAGGGATCTTTTTCTTTAAAGCATAATTAGCTATAACTTTGGTTGATTCTAGATTATTAATTAGTAATTGATCTTTTATTTCAAAGCTATTGGCAGCATCAGTAATTGCAGCTAAATGAATTATATAATCGATATTCCCTAACTGTTTTTTATATTTTTTAATATTTCTAACATCATCAGCTATCAAGTGATAAGCTGTGCTTTTTGGTAGGTCGAAAATAGAGCAGAATCGCTGTGTTGACATGTCATCAATTAAGACAATCTCCACTTTAGGAATATCTGCTGCTAGAGTTCTTATTAATTTAGAGCCTATGTGCCCTAATGCTCCAGTTATTAGAATACGCATAATTTTACCTTTGTTAGCTAATTAAATACTAGCCTGAAACACAAGAAATTCAATATTTGAAATATGATGAATCTTATCTATGCAAGATTAGTTCTAATGAATGGCTGCATATGTTGTTATCTACTAAAATAATTATAGTTATAGAATAGGTAAGATAGATGCCAATAACTGTTAATGATATTAAAGTCATAACATTTCCTAATCAAGAAAATAGGAAGGCACAGCTTAGTATCTATGATACAGATTCATCTGTTCCATTTGATATAAAAAGGGTTTTTTGTATTAACTCTAGAGAAAAATTAAAACGAGGAGATCATGCTCATAAAGAGTGTCTGCAGATTTTAATATGTTTATCTGGAGCTATAAAAGTTATTTGTGATGATAAAAAAAGAAAAAAAGAATTTTTACTTGATTCTTCCCATAAGGGTTTATTGGTACCAGCTATGATTTGGGCCACTCAAGATTATATTGAGTCTAGTAGTATACTTATGGTTCTATGCTCACATTCATATAATGAAGAGGACTATATAAGAGATTATCAAAGGTTTTTAAAATGTTAGTAGAAAAAATCATAACCTTCAAAAAGCAAGCTTTTAAATATCATCTTAATAATGACTTAGAAAAAGCATTGCTATATTATGCTAAAGTACTAGAGCTTAACCCTAAAGATTTAGCTGCAATAAATAATACAGCAACTATTTATGCTGAAAAAAATTCATGGGAAAAAGCAAAAAAATACTTTGAAAAAGTTATTAGTCTTGAACCAAAAAGTTCTGCGGCATACTGTAATTTAGCCCTTTATCATGAAAAAAAAATTAAGCACAGATTTGATTTTTCATTCAAAATAGCTGAGTTTTTTTTCATTAAATCCACTAAGTTAGCACCTAATTATTTAGCTCTATTAAATTTAACTAGACTGTATTTTGATGTAAAAACTTATGATAAAAGTTTGTCTGTAGCACTAAAAGCATATAACTTTAATGGTAAAAAGGATCATCTTTCTGAGATTGAAATATTAATGTACTTAATGTCATCTAAGTTACGTCTTTCTGATTATAATGGAATGGGTGAATATGAAGAATCATTAAAAGAAAAAATGAGTAGATGTTTGGAAGTAAAAAAAACAGCAATGATCTGTTCATTTAATGTTCAAATGTTAGAATATAACGATGAATTTTATCATAATTACACTAGAACATCTTATAATATAAAAAAAACCAAAAATACAAAGAAAATTAATTTGGAACAAATTATTGATTCACAAGAAAAGGTAATTAAAGTCATTGGGGCTAGATATAAAAATAGTCTAACAAAAAAAAATACCGAAGAAAAAGATGGACGAATAACACTGGGATACATATCTTCAGACTTAAAAGCTCATAGTGTTTCTTTACTAATGGGAGATATATTTAAACTACATAATGAAAATGTCTTTAAAGTTTGTGTCTTTTATATAGGTGCATATGAGGATGAGGTTTCTGAAGAAATAAAAGCAAATACAGAAGTTTTTCATCATATATGTATTAAAACTGAGCAACGAGAACTCTATAATGCTTTGTTAGAAGAACAATTAGATATAATTGTTGATTTAAATGGTCATACAGGCTTTACAGCACTACCATTACTAACCTGTCCTGTTGCACCAATTCAATGTCATATGGTTGGTTATTATGGCCCTTTATGTGTAAAGCAAATACAATATTTTATTGGAAATAACAATTTAATACCTGATAATGAGCGGGGTTTTTTTAAAGAAAACATTATATTTTTACCAGAGGTGTTACATGCCAGCCCTAAATTTTATGGCTCAGACGAGGTTTACAATACAAAAATAAGTTTGGGTCTGCCTGAAGATAAATTTATATTTGCTTCATTCAGTTCAAATTACCGTATAGATTTGCAGAATATACAAATATGGATAAAATTGCTTACTGAATGCCCAAACAGCATTCTTTGGTTAAATATATATGATAGAACTGCCAAAATAAACTTGATGAATTATTTAGAAAAAAATGGAATATGTAGAGAGAGAATTATTATTTTAGAGGATGTAATGTTAACGAATACTAAAGCAAACCGTTTTGTAGATATATATCTAGATACGACTACAATATCTGCAGGCACAAGCTCTTTTCTCTCTTTATCTGCAGGGGTTCCAGTTGTTACATTACCAAGTAAGCGTCCAGAATCTAGAACAACAACGGCTATTTTAGATGGTTTTGGGTTGCAAAGCTTAATTGCAAAGAGCCCAGATGATTATATTGCCAAAGCTGCATACTATTATCATAATCCTAAAGAACTAATGTTATTGAAACAAAAAATTATAAATTCACGGGATACATCGCCAGTTTTTAATCAGGCTAGGTTTACTGCATATTTAGAAAAAGGTTTTGAACAAGCTCATCAGCATTATCAAGAGACGAAAGGTTATACAGATATTGTTGTTAAACAGGAAAGTATTTATTAGCTAGTTATAGATTACTTATTATATAAGCTTTGCTTCTGGAGCAATGATGCTTATTTGACTGTTATCGTTAACTACGGAATTATTAATAACTGCCTTGCCACTAGAAATATCTTCATATAGAGTTCCTAGTTTTAGCACTGAGATTAACCAGATACAAAGTGTTATAGCAATAATGGTAAATGCATATGGGGTTGCTATATCAAGGTTGCCAGCCGAATAGATTAAGAGTCCCTGGATTAATAGGGAGCTGATAGATTTACCCAATCTGGATACCAAGCCATCAATTACAGCTTTATATTTACGTTTAGCTTCAGTAGGAAGTGGTATGTAAGCCATTTCTTTGGTTTGATCAAAAATAGTATATTTAGCTGCTCGACCTAAGAATATTTGCATTGTGCCAGCAGCCATAATTAAATCTAAAATTGGCATATTAAGTATTATATGGAAGAAGTCACTATTTTTTAGCCCAGAGCTCTCTATATTTAAAGCTGCAAATAATCCCAAAGTAGTTAGAGCCCATATAACTGGAGGAATAATTGAAGTTTTTTTCCATCCAAATCGTCTTATAAATGGAGAAAAGACAAATACTGAAATTAAAAGTGCTGCAATACCAGTGTAAGTATCCAAATTACCCAAATACCTGTTAAGCATGGCTGGATCTGTAAATCTTGATGAGCATTGATGTGCCCAAATTACATCAGCAAGGTTGTAAATTATATTATAACAAATGACTATCAGGGCGATCATGTTGGCATATTTTGGCATGTTTAACCATGAACTAAATATGGATACTCCTTCAGTTTTCTTATTTTCTTTAATTTTAAGCTTTTGTTCTGTCGAGGATTGAAATTTACTAAGATAGTTAAATATATGCAAAATGGCATATGAAATAAATATAGATGATAGCAATATCAAGAATACTGATTGATCCCAGGCAGTAGTACCATAATTTAAAAAGCTTATTTTTTCAGATAAGGAGAGGTTAGCAATAATTTGTCCGGAAAATATCCCTGCTACATTAGCTCCAATGCCAATTAGAGCATAATAATTTTTTGCCTCAGAGGTCTTTGATATCTCGTTGGTAAAGCCCCAAAAGAGAATAGATATGACTAAAGTTGACCACATCTCTGCACATATATAAAAAAACGTGTATGGCCAATAGATGAATATATTGATTAGACCTTTGATACCCGCAAAGGCACTATCTTGAGCTAAAGGCAACAAGCTATCAATGAAAAAAGCATCACGATATGGATATAAAACTGTAATAAACAATATGAAAAAAATCATAAAGCTATATAGCGTGAATCGGATTGCAGAATTTGCTGATTTATTTATGGCATGTTTTGTATATAGCCAAGTAATGAAAAAAGATGCAGGTAAGATTACCCATATTTTTAAAAATGGTAAAATTTCTGCACCACTACCAGGAGCAGCTTTTACTACTAAAGTGACTTTAAGGCATCTGAGGACGTGATAAACCAATGATATACAAAAGAACAGTAAGGCTAGGGGCAGGGTCTTTTGAGCATTCAAATTTCTATGCTTGAAATATGCTGATATACTCGCTTTAACCGCTTTTATAGCTACACCTTGTCATCTAGTTAAAATGATTGGGACATTATCCATAATCTCCGTTAGTTTGTCAACTTAGCAAGGGGGTTTTTTCTTATTATTTTCTTTTATTGGTAATAATAAAATTAGTTCTTAAAATTACACTCTTAATCCTGTTTGAAATAAAACTAATGTCAGGTTTATAAATCTATGTTGATTATGTTCTTGCTGAATGATAGTGTATCCATGCTCTACATAATAATAAGAATATATAAATCGAATTGCTACAAATAGCATAGAAGAAAACTAACAGGCCACTTAGTGCTATTTAAAGATGAAGAATATGATTTTAGAGTTAACATCATCAATGTTTGCTACATTTGGGTTTGAGTTAGAACCCTTACCATTTCATGAAGGATCTAATAATGTTGGTGTCCTGAAAATATTAGTTTATAACAATAAAAGACATCGAAGCAGGATCCCTAAAGGATCTCAATATAGTCCAGGGTCATATTTTTCCATGTATGAGGAAGAGGGTGTTTTATCAGAAAACAATGGTTACGATGCTCTTCTTTTTACATCTCCATTCATCGATGCCTGCGTAGAAGAAATATATGGTCAAAGTGTTATTGAATTTAGGACAGATCCGTTACCTATTGTTACGACTGATGAGGTAAATCCTGCATACGTTATTGATATTTTTGAAAGAGTTATTCAAAGCATATATTCATCTTTCTCACAAGGCATAAGCGAAGGTCATAAAGAATTAGACGTGACTTCTGCAATAGGAAAATTTAATGACTCATTATCTGAACAGGACGTAGAATTTAAATTAGTTCAGTCTGATGGGCAAGGAGATTTTATTTGTCCGAAGGATAACAGTTTGTTATCAAAATATATTTTGCATTCTACTGAAAAGGGCCAGGTGCCAAAGCCCTTATTTGGAACACACTTTAATGTTAGCATACCACTAGGATTGATGTTTTCTGAATTGATGCTTGATATACCTATTTACCAATCACATCCTAAATTAAAAAATTCAAAACAACAGGAATGGCCATCTTGCTATGCTAGCTCTAAATTTATTCAATGGGAATCTCGACTAATAAAACATATTGACAATGTGATATCTACATACTGTGAAAATGTTCTTAAGGTAATGAGGTATTCACGAATTGCTGGATTGCTGAAAACAATTAGTTATAGTTTTGCGATGCTTGTCTACTTAGAGCACTGATTACAAGAGAGTAATGATACCGAGATCTCAAAAAGAGATACTCTTAGCAGAGCAATCTCTAAAGATAAAGAAAGGGTAGAAACAGAGCAGATAAATAGTGCTTCAGTGCCATCAGAGCCAACTATAGATTACCAATATTCATATCCTCTCACCATGTACTCTTACCCAGCTCCTGCTCATATAGTTCCAATTTACAATACCATTCCTAATCCTCCCCCTAATGCTTACCTTAATCCTTACCCTAATGTTTACCATGATTCTTACCCTAGTACGTATCCTAATCCTTACCCTAATACTTACCCTAATACTTACCCTAACACGTATCCTAATCCTAATCCTTATTCTTATCTTAATTCTCAGCTTGATTCTAATGCTTATCCTATTCTTGTTCCTGTTCCTG
>Ga0066606_10000496_pt1 | contig 24122 bp, 25 predicted proteins | sample SaaInlV_DNA_100m_FD_60386 | JGI IMG/M metagenome (GOLD analysis project Ga0066606, IMG submission 60386) | Marine microbial communities from expanding oxygen minimum zones in the Saanich Inlet - SI075_LV_DNA_100m | ecosystem: Environmental > Aquatic > Marine > Unclassified | place: British... | reverse complement strand
CATCTAATCTATTTCAATTTCAACAACATCTAGATAGACACCCAACAACAAAGCGTTCCCGGGCAGGAGCTACAACCATAGCCAGCTCATCTGAAGATAGGTCTAACACTGCAAAAAAAAGAAGATTTATTGAATAAAAAATTTATCAAAATAAGTAAGGCGTAGGTTTAAACTCTACGCCTTACTATATAATGAAATTACTCTTTTTCTTTATCTTTCTCTTTTTCTTTCTCTTTTTCTTTCTCTTTTTCTAACAAAGAATCATGTAATTGGATATTAAGTTCATCTAATTGAGCTTTGCTAACTGGTGTTGGGGCATTGGTTAATAAACAGCTAGCACTTTGAGTCTTAGGAAAGGCAATAACATCTCGGATAGAAGCTGCTCTAACCATTAACATCACGAGTCGATCTAGACCAAAAGCAATTCCTCCTAAAGGTGGTGTACCCATTTCCATAGCATCTAACAGAAATCCAAACTTAGAATTAGCTTCATCTTCACTAATACCCAATGCATTAAATATTGCTTTTTGCATTTTCATATCATGTATACGTACTGAGCCACCACCTAATTCAGTACCATTTAGTACTAAATCATAGGCTTCTGATAAACATTTACCAAGGTCTGCTGATTCAAACTCTTCAACACTCGCAACTGATGGCTGTGTAAATGGATGATGCATAGAAGTTAAGCGCCCTGATGTCCCATCTTTTTCAAACATTGGGAAATCTACAACCCAAAGTGGCTCCCATGAATTTACGTCAACAAGCTGTAAATCATCACCCAAGGCTTTTCTAAGAGCTGCCATTGATTCATTAACAACATTAGTTTTTCCTGCGCCAAAGAATATAAGATCGCCATCTACTACCAAACTTTTTTCTATAATTGCAGTTATAGCATCATCAGGCAGAAACTTTAATATTGGTGACTGCAAGCCATCACGACCCTTACTAATATCATTGATCTTAATATAAGCCAGACCTTTAGCCCCATGTTTACCAACCAACTTAGTGTAATCATCAATAGCTTTCCTTGATAATTTTCCACCTCCGCCAGGTACGCGCATAAGCACAATACGACAATCATCTTTTTTAGCTGGATCAGAAAATACTTTAAATTCAACATTTTTCATAATATCAGCAATTTCAACTAATTCCAGAGGATTCCTTAAATCTGGTTTATCAATACCATACTTATCCATAGCCTCTAAATACGTCATACGCTTGAATGGTGTTGGTAATTCAACATTGATGGATTCTTTAAATGTTGTAACAATTAAATTTTCCATCATTACCATAATTTCTTCTTTAGTCACAAAAGACATTTCAATATCTAATTGCGTAAACTCTGGCTGTCTATCAGCGCGCAAATCTTCATCTCTAAAACAGCGCACTATTTGATAGTACCTATTCATTCCCGCCATCATTAAAAGTTCTTTGAAAATTTGTGGCGATTGAGGTAAAGCAAAAAATGCTCCTGGATTAGTCCTACTTGGCACTAGATAGTCTCTTGCGCCCTCAGGGGTTGCCTTAGTCAGCATCGGTGTTTCAATATCAACAAAATCATACTGTTGTAAAAAATTCCGTAGTAAACCAGTGATTTTGCTGCGTAATCTAATATTTTTTGCCATCTCTTCTCGACGCAAATCTAAAACTCTATATTTTAAGCGCACTTCCTCACTTATAGTCTGGTGATCGTCAGGATAAAATGGTAACGGCACTGTTTTACTAATTATCTCAAAACTATCTGCAACAATTTCAATTGTTCCTGTAGGCATATTTGGATTAGCCGTATCATTTGGTCTAATACGTAAATCTCCATTAATTCTTACCACATATTCTTTTCTAGCTTTCTCTGCAATAGCAAATACTTCTGCATTTACTGATGGATCAAATACAACTTGAATTAACCCTGTATGATCACGAATTTCTAAAAAAATCAATCCGCCAAAGTCACGACGATAGTGTACCCACCCACTCACAAGAATTTTTTCACCAATATTTTCTTGAGTCAGTGCCCCACAAGTATGGGTTCTATAAATTTGAGTCATGATTCTTTACCTTTATCCTTAGCAGTTGAAGTTACTGATTTCTCTTCTGTAGTTTTTTTGTCGTCATTACTAGCTAAATTACGTTGATCTTTCTTCTTAAAGTCAGTTTCATACCAGCCACTACCTTTTAAACGAAACCCTGCAGCTGATATTTTTTTCTCCAAAGTGTTGCTTTCACACGCAGGACAAAAAATTATTGGCTCAGCATCAATTTTCTGTAATTTTTCTAATGAATGTGTACATGATTTACAGACATACTCATACATTGGCATGTGATATTTCTCCCACTAATTTATTTTTTCATCTCTTTCCACAAATCAGAGTTACTTGTGGCTCTCTTTTTTTGCTCTATGACTTCTCTTGAAATCTCACCATATGGATTATTGCATGTTGCAACACCTTGGTTCCAGCCGCGTTTATACTCTACTTGTCGAGCATACCGCTCTTCATCTTTAATGATGTTTTCATCTGCAACACTAACACAACCCTGCTCATAGGCATCAACATAGTCGACAGAGTAACCTCGGCTTAACAGTTTATACCGAGTATCATCCTTATTGGAGGGTGAGCTACTGCTCCTGACAAATGTTCCTTGATTTTGACAGCCAGCTAAAGCCACCAGCATTAGTATTTTTACTAGAGTCCTTCCCATTTTAAGCCTCCTTGCACATTAGCTATATAACATAAAATAAGTGACGGTATAAAATAGCATATTCTAAACCAAGTGTTCTAGCTAATCAGCAATTTATAATTATAAGGTGAACATTTATCATGTTAAACAACTTAATAAAGAGGCATAATGGCTACTCCTTGACTGAGCTATTAATTTGTATATGCATCATTATGATATTAAGCAGCTTACCTTTTATAAGCCAAAACAAACGTACTGATATAGCGACCTTTTATCAATTACGCTCAACTATTACTCTAGCTCAAGCTATTGCTAGCTCCCGTGGCCAAAAAGTACTCCTAGTAAGTCAGGGCTGGAAACAAATTGATCTATTCAATGCAACTAACAAGATAACTTCGATCCAGGTAGTAAAATCTAAATATAAGACAAGTTATGTAGGTTTTTTATCCAATAACACTATCAATATCGATAATAATGGACTGACCTACAATAATGGCACTTTTTATAGTAATAATTTTAATAGACCTGTACATGTAAATAAAGCACTACGGCTCACCCCATAAGAGATATACTTATATTTATAGGAACTATAAACATAGGTATTGACATGAAGACCAGTCATAAAAATATCGGCTTCACCTTAATTGAGCTTTTAGTAACACTAGTTATTGTTGGGATATTATCAAGCACCAGTTATAAGGCCTATGGAAAATTCAAAAAAGAATCTACCAGAGAAGAAGCTAAAATTGCATTAGTCTCTACTCATTCTTATGCAGAACGCTATCTAATGGAAGCTAATACCAATGACATTACTAGTGTAAGTATACCAGATGAGCTTCAGACTAAAAATTACAATATTTCTATTGTTGAAACCCCAGATAGCACTCACGGTATTTTCTATTTACAAGCAACAGTAAGATCTGACAGTAAACAAGTAGACGACATTGCTACATGTCAAACTATTTTACTTTATCAAGATGGATTTAGAACCAATACACCAGCAGGAGCAAGCAACGTATGTTGGTAAGCAAAAGACAAGCATTTACTCTCGCGGAGCTATTAGCGGTAGTAACCATATCATCGATACTAGTATCTTTTGCTATTCCAGCGTATTATGATCTCTTAAGAAATAATGCCGTTCGAAGCGATAGCGAACATTTAACTGCCGGATTCCTAACCGCAAAAAGTGAAGCTATTACCACAGAAGCTGATGTAACTATTTGTCCATTTGATGCTGAGAGTGGTGTAAGCTGTATAAGCACTTCTAACTGGAGTTCATGGGTAGTTTTTTCTGGCAGCAGCCCTAATAGTTTGAATGCAGATAACATAATTAGCGTCTATAACGTCGATAACACTATTTTCACATCTGATAGTGGAATCACCTCAATCACCTTCCGCCCTACAGGATTTTCAAGTGTTGGCACAACCTTTGCTGGACAACCAGACAACTGTTCTACGAGTAAAAAGTATAGACGCGAGGTAACAGTAAATATCTCTGGCGTTATTTCAGGAGAACGCAAACTATGCATAGCACCAGAGGAATAAAAGCTAAAGGCTTCACTCTTGTTGAAATCCTTATCGTATTGGTAATTGCTGGGATAATATCTGCAACAGCTTTTCCTGCATACAAAACTTATTTACTTGAACAACGTCGCACTGACGCACTTCAGGCACTACAAGATTCTCAAATTAAAATTTTTGAATTTTTACTCTACAATGATAATTTGCCTGACAGCAACACAAGCTCTCAAATAATGTCCGATTTGGGAATACTTTCAGAATCTAGTGCTAGGTTTTATACTATCACTATGCCGACCTCTGAATATAATAGTGATAATAACACCTATAAGGTAATAGCCACAGCAATTGGTAAGCAATCTCAGGATATTGACTGTCCTTTGATTTGGATTTCTGATAAATATCCTCTACCTAACCCTAGAGACTGTAGATGAAATTGATATTCCATCTCCCAAACCTAACTTTCATTTAAAGCATCATATTCCTGCGGGCTCATGTACATCACTTGTTGATCTGATATTTACTCCCAACGAATCTTCTGCCATTGGAATAGCAACATTCGTTGCAACACTAGCGCCATCAAGAGCCACCAAACTATGTTCATGAGCGACAGCCTCTCTGCGTGCAGCATTAATTCGCTCTTGTGCAGCAAGTTCTTCTTGCTGTTTTACTGTAAGTTCAGCAATAACTCTCATTAGCTCTGGCCTAAAGTTTAAAAGTTGCTCATTTTCACACTCACTAAGAATTTGCTCTGTAGTTTGATCTGTATATCCGAACCCTAAAACATTAACTTCTTTTTCTAACAAAAATTTCACTGCAGTTGCATCAGCATTGAGCATCGCATAGTGCAAATCATTTATATTAAATCTTGCACCATATTCATAAAATATTTCTAAAATTTCTACTGGCCTATCAATAAGAATAGTCCCAACTGCAGATTTACCATTATATGTTTGATTGATCTCACAGCCATGAGCTTGTAACAGTTCAATAATTCTTCTTAATCTTACTAATAATTCATCCTTATTAGTAAATCTACCTACCTCATCAAATTCAAAACTCAACACCCCCAGACTAACTTGATCTATAGAGTATTTTGTCCCATTAAATCTAGCTCTGATATTAGCCCCTATCACTCCAATAATTTCACGTAATTCATTTGCCTCCAAACTTGGATTATTCCTTGAAGATGAATATAGCTTATAAGGTGCCTGCAACATATTTAATGTCGGCAACATTTGCACTAAATGATGAAATAACGTGTCTTGCTCAGTCGCAACAATAAGAGCACTACCAAACCCTTCTGCTGCCCTGAAATGAGAGTCAGTATTTTCCTCATTCCAAATATATTCCAACATTTCTGGAGCTAAGCCCAATATTGCATGAAGAGCTAAGGTATTTACATTCAGCAAAGGATTTTGCATATGTGGGAATATAACTCCCCGACCCTCTTCACACGATAGATCTTTCAATTCTCGCATAGCATCAACTTCATTTTGTGCCGCCCCAATAATAAGTGCATTAAGATATGAGCTAAGATTAGTTATGGCCACACCAGATTTAATTAATTCTACAATTGCCTTAAATGGTAAATTCATGCTTGGCACTTTCAAACCCAAATCTAAAGCACTAAGACCATATTTATCTTTAATATCCTTATCTGCACCAAGATTAATTAATTCATACACCACAAAATCTAAGTTTGCTCCAACAGCAACATGTAATGGTGATATTTCATCGCTAGTGGCCTTAGCATTCAAATCTGCACCTTTAGCATGCAATATACGAATAATCTCTACATGACCACCTACAGCAGCATAATGCATTGGGGTAAATCCTGCTGGGTCCTTACAATTAACATGTGCTGATAGTGAATTTCTAGGGCAAGAATCAAGGATGGCTCTAATTTCTTCTGTACGGCCACGTTCAATAAGTTTAAGGAAATTAGGCATAGACTATCTCCTGTTTTGTTATCGTAACTGGAGCTCTATACTGCAAAGGAGCATTTAATTATTAGTATTTAGAATAAAGACATTTATAATATAAAATTATAAGTCAGAAAATTGAAAGGACAAGTATTTAGACAGATTTACAGAGTAAGGTAGAATGTTGGTTAAAATATTTCAAGCAAAAATATTACGCTGCTTGCGGTTAAATAAAGATATCCACAGCAACACTATTGCACCGATACAAATAAACATATCTGCAACATTGAAAGTATACCAATGCCATTGTTCGTAATATACATCAATAAAATCAATGACATACCCCAACCTTATTCTATCGACAACATTACCTATACCGCCACCCAGAACTAAGGCTAAAGCTAAACTCTCGCTACCTTCACTATCTTTTAGATTATTTTGCCAAGCAATAATAATAATAATCATAACCAAGGCAAAACCAGTAAAGAACCAACGTTGCCATCCTGAAGATTTAGCTAAAATACCAAATACAGCTCCAGCATTTTGTGTCAAAGCAAAATTAAGTCCTGAAAATACTGAAATATCATGGTGAGTTAAACTATCTAGTGCCCATAATTTTGAAGCCTGATCCATAACCACAATAATAATTGCACAAACAAACCACTTTATAAAAGAAATTTTACGCATAAGCTCTATGCTCTCCTGGTGATATAAGGTTAGTCGTACAACGCTTGCACAAACTTGGGTGCTCAGTTATTGTGCCAACCTCCTCGAGTCGGTGCCAGCAGCGCTCACATTTGTCACCATCTGATTTGCATAAAGATATTTTAATACCATCTAGCTCACCAGAAATAGCATCTTTTGGTGCATTTACTATTTTATCAACATTAGCTAGTGAAGTTATAAAAACAAATTTTAATTCATCAGCAATACTTGCTAGTACATTAAAATATTCATCACTTGCAAATACCACAATATTAGCTTCTAAAGCAGATCCTAAAATATCTGATTGCCTTGCACTTTCAATCTGACGGTTAACTTCATCACGAACTAATAATATTTTATCCCAAGATTCATTATCAATAGCATTTAAATTTTGTGGAAACTCATACCAGGTTGTTAAAAATATTGTATCGTTATTATACCCAGGTAGATTTTGCCAAATTTCTTCAGCAGTAAAGCTGATTATTGGCGCAAGCCAACGCACTAAGGCTTGGATCACATGATACATAGCCGTTTGGCAAGAACGCCGCGCTAGACTATTAGCATGCGCAGTATATTGCCTATCTTTAATTACATCTAAATAAAAGCTACCTAATTCGTTAGTACAAAAATTATGTATCAGTTGATAAATAGCATGGAAATTATAACTATTGTAATAGTCTTGAACCTCTTCTTGTAACATCTTAGCTTTTTGTACAATCCAGGTATCTAAAGCTAATAAATCTTTTGGTGCAACCATATTCTCGTATGGATCAAAATCATGCAAATTTGCTAGCAAAAATCTTGCTGTATTTCGTAATTTTCTATAAGCTTCACTAATTCTTTTTAAGATTTCTTGTGAATAACTTGCATCCCCCTGATGATCCACTGATGATACCCACAACCTAAAGACATCAGCTCCTAGGGTTTTAAATACCTTGCTTGGATCTTCAACATTGCCAACAGATTTAGACATTTTCCGACCTTGGCCATCAACAATAAATCCATGTGTTAAAACTTCTTTAAATGGTGCACATCCTTGCGTAGCTACAGACAAAAGCAATGATGTTTGGAACCAACCACGATGCTGATCTGAGCCTTCAAGATATAAGTCTGCTGGAAATGGCAATCCAAGCTCTTGAAGTACTGAAGAAAACACTGAGCCAGAATCAAACCAAACGTCTAGAATATCTTCAACTTTAGTATACTTATCAACATCAACATCAATAAGCTGCTCCAATGGAGCCTCATACCAAGCATCAACACCTGATTCACTGACTAAGTCTGCAACTTTACGCATAATGACTACGGTATCTGGATGCAATTCTCCTGTATCATTATGCACTAATAGTGGTAATGGTACTCCCCATACTCTCTGCCGAGAAATACACCAATCTGGTCTGCCTTCAACCATTTTAGTGATCCTAGCTTGTCCCCAAGATGGGTGCCATTTTACTTTCTCAATTGCAGCTAAGGCGTTTTCTCGTAATTTAGCTTTCTCCATACTTACAAACCATTGAGGGGTCGCTCGAAAAATTAGCGGTGTCTTGTGCCTCCAGCAATGTGGATAGCTATGCTCCAAATCATTTCTATGTAGCAATAAATTCTTTTCCGATAATAATGTTATGATTTCATCATTTGCTTTATATATTGGAACTCCAGCCAAAAGTGGAGTGCCCTCAACAAAACATCCGTTCGGACCAACGGGATTTTCAATAGGTAAGTCGTAATCTTTTCCTGCAATATAATCTTCATAACCATGTGCCGGAGCTGTATGCACACATCCTGTACCTGCCTCTAAAGTTACATGGTCACCTAAAATAATTTTTGACATCTTGTCATAAAATGGGTGGGCAACGTATAGATTTTCAAAGACGTTACCTTTTGCTGTTGCCAATTTTTTTACAGCATTATTGTCCCAAGAAAATTGCTCAATACAAGAATCTAACAATTGTTCACTCAGTACATAATTTTTATCAGCATAAGAAACTAGTACATAGTCATAATTAGGATGTAATGCTACAGCCTCATTAGCTGGCAATGTCCATGGGGTTGTGGTCCAAATTACAAAATGTAAATTATCTATTCTATCGGATAAATTAAAAGCTTTAAGGAACACGCTAACATCTTTGGCTGGGAATGCTACAAATATAGATTTTGAAGTTTTATTTTTATATTCAACCTCAGCTTCAGCTAATGCAGATCTACAATCAAGACACCAATGCACAGGTCGTTCACCTTTATGTAGATGATTATTCTCAACAACCTTAGCTAAAGTTCTGATTATATTTGCTTCAAATTTATAATCCATAGTGATATAAGGATTATCCCAATCTGCAATAATACCTAAACGTTTGAAACCTTCTCTTTGCAAGTCTACTTGTTTTCCAGCATACACTCTGCAAGCTTTACGAAATTCTGGAATACTACATTTGTGACCAGCTTTACCAACTTTTTTTTCAACATTCAACTCAATAGGCAGTCCATGACAATCCCAGCCCGGGGTGAACGGTGTTTGATAACCACTAAGTAATTTAGATTTATTGATTATGTCTTTTAAAATTTTATTTAATGCATGACCTGCGTGAATATTACCATTTGCATATGGAGGCCCATCATTGAGCACAAATTTTTCTTTATCAGAACGCTCACTGATCATTTTATTGTAAAGGTCTATATCTTGCCAAAACTTCAGAATATTAGGCTCTCGTTGCGCAAGATTTGCTTTCATAGGAAACTTAGTTTTCGGTAAGTTTAAGGTTTCCTTATAATCCACAGACATTTTCTTATAGCTCCAGAATATTGCTTTACAAATAGATTTAACCAGCTTACCAAGTATACTAGTCGCTTACAATAGCATTCAGACCGTTTTAAAAAATAAAGCTCGGTATGAAAACCTACTACTCGCAAGGATACATGTGGTATAGATTATTGCTCCTCCAACGACAAAGTATAACAACTGAATTACATTGTCACTTCGACTCGTCGCTAACCAAGTGTCTATCGGTGGTAATTGTGTCGTCAAAAATACTACCATCGCTATATTAGCTAGTACTATTTTCATAATAAATTTTAACCAACCTGGCTGAAAATTAAAATACTTTTCCCGTATAATAAATATCGCCAGCAGCAATGCATTAAATAAAGACGCTATTGAAGTTGCCAATGCCAGACCATTATGTTGCATTGATTTTATTAATACCATATTCAGTACTAAATTAAGACAAACGGCAATAAAACTAATCTTTACTGGTGTTTTAATATTTTGTCTCGCATAAGATGCACTAGATAAAATTTTCGTCAGCATAATGCCAAGCACTGCAAATGAGTATGCCATTAATGCTTGTGAGCTAGAAATAACATCTACTTCATCAAATTGCCCATACATAAACAGAGAACAAATAAGTGGCTCACTTAGTAGGAGTAACCCTAGAGTCGCAGGCACACCAACTAAAAATACCATCCTTATCCCCCAGTCCAAGATAATGTCATATTCTTCTTGATTGCCTGTAGAAAAAGTTCTAGATAGCTTTGGTAACAATACTGTTACAATTCCAACACCAAATACTCCTAGAGGTAACTCCATTAATCTATCCGCATAATAAAGCCAACTTATACTTCCAGTAACTAGAGTGGAGGCAAAAAGGCTATCAATTACGCTGTTAATTTGCCCTGCAGAAGCACCAATAATTGCAGGCCCCATTAACAAGAGAATCTTCTTCACACCAGGATCTTTCCAATCCATATTAAATCTAGGGAATAAACCAACTTTATATAATCTTGGCAATAAAAATAGCAACTGAGCTACGCCACCAAACAGTACACCCCAAGCCAATGACATTACTGGTATCGCAAACTTATTATGCATAAATATTGCAGATAATATCATTGCAATATTCAATAATGCTGGAGCAAAAGCTGCTTCAGCAAATTTTCCTTGGCAATTTAATACAGATCCAACAAATGCTGTTAATGATATTAACAATATGTATGGAAATGTTACGCGCAACAATGTTGATGCCATAGCAAATTTTTCTGGATTAGAACTAAACCCAGGAGCCACAAGTAAAACTACTTGTGGCGCAAATATCATACCTAAAAGAATTACTACGGATAAGACTATTAGCAAGTTTGTCGCAACCTTGCTAATTAATACTTTAGATTTTTTGTGGCCATGTATAGCTTGATATTCTGAAAGAACAGGAATAAATGCTTGGGAAAAAGCTCCCTCAGCAAATAACCTACGTAATAGATTGGGGATCCTAAATGCAATGATGAAAGCATCATATGCGGCACCTGCACCAAATAAATAGGCACAAACCATATCCCGTGAATACCCAAACACTCTAGACACCATAGTCATCAAACCAAATGACAATGATGACTTACCCAACTTATTACTATCGCCCAAAATCTTAATCCTTATTTCTAACTCAGCAAAATACTTGACTTGTTGGTGATTTTAAGCCAGGATGGTGCCTCTTTACTAGTCTCTAAAACTTTTTTAATGGAGGAAGCCCCTTGGCTAATTCAAAACAAGCAAAAAAACGTACACGCCAAGCAGAAAAGCATCGTCAAAGAAATGTTGCTACAAGCTCTGAAATGCGTACATATATAAAAAATGTTGTTAAAGCTATAGCTTCTAAGAATTTAGAATTAGCTTCTGGCGAATTTCGTAAAGCTTCATCTATGCTAGATAAATTAGCAAGAAAAGGCGTTATTAAACAAAATAAAGCTGATAGAAGCAAAAGTCGCCTTAATAGCAAAATTAAAATTCTTGCTCAAGCTGCTTAACATAAAATACAGAATACGTGAAAAAGCCAAGGTAATCCTTGGCTTTTCTATTTAATCTTCTATTTAGTCTTCTATTTAATCTTCTACTGTTTCTTCAGCAACCCATTTAGTTAACGTTTCAATTATTTTCTCTGCTTGAGCTTTACTAGAGATATTGAATTTTGATTTCTGCTTGTATTCACCATCACGCTTCTGATAACGCCTTATAGAGTACTTATCATCACCATAGTCTTCTTTTCTCTTATCCCACTCTATGTATTTATACAAAATCGTTGCCCAAGCACCTTTACTGAGTATTTCCTTATCAAGCTCTTTAACAACTTCTTTATCATCTTCAAAATAACTTATAGTGAGTTCACTAACGTCCACCAATCATTCTCCTTTATTTTCCACATTTAATAAATTCATTACATTAAAACATAACTCTTTTAAGTTGTGCCCTGTTACAGATGAAATTGCAATTACCTTACAATCTCCAAAGCGCTCACGTATCCTCGCTTGCAGCTGTTCTAATTCTTGCTCTTTGTCTCCAAATAAGTCAACTTTATTAATAACCAACCAAACTGGCTTATCTCCAAGCTCACTACCATATTTAGAAACCTCGTTCTTAATGAGAGCAATATTTTCTATTGGGTCACTTCCATCTATAGGACAGCAATCAACCATATGTAGCAATATCTTAGTTCTAGTTAAATGCTTTAGGAACTGGATCCCAAGACCCTGACCATCTGCGGCTCCTTCAATTAACCCTGGTACGTCTGCAACAACAAATGACCTTTCCATATCGACTCTAACAACTCCAAGATTTGGATATAGAGTTGTAAAGGGATAATCAGCAATTTTGGGCCTGGCAGCAGATATACTACTGATAAGAGTAGACTTACCAGCATTTGGCAAGCCAAGCAAACCAACATCTGCTAATAATTTCAGCTCTAAACTTAAATTCCTTACGTCACCTAATTTACCAGGACTAGTTTGTCTTGGTGCTCGATTAAGACTACTTTTAAATCTGGCGTTTCCAAGACCATGAAACCCACCGTTAGCAACTAATACCTTTTGTGTATCATCAACAATATCTGCAATGATCTCATCAGTATCAGTATCTTTAATCATTGTACCTACAGGAACTTTCACATATAGATCATCCGCGCTCTTACCACGACAATCAGCACCGCTGCCAGAATGACCACTATCAGCTTTAAATTTACGTTTATAACGAAAATCTACCAACGTGTTTAAGTGATGATCAGCAATTAGCCATACACTTCCACCATCACCACCATCACCACCATCAGGACCACCAAAAGCTATGTACTTTTCACGCCGAAAGCTACAATAACCATCGCCACCATTACCAGCCTGAACAGAAATCTTTACTTCATCTACAAATTTCATAATTATTTTTCTTTTTGATTCATACAAAAAAGCCCCGCTATACTAATAAGTAATGTGCGAGGCTTTCAGGAATATTTTCTCTTAAGAACAAAATACTTTAAGCAGCAGTATCAGTACTTTCTTCTACTGGAACAATACTTACGTAATGTCTTTTTAATGCACCCTTAATTGTAAACGTCACCTTTCCAGGTGCTGTCGCAAATAGAGTATCATCACTGCCTCTGCCAACATTTTTTCCAGGGTGAAACTTAGTTCCCCTTTGTCTTATTATAATGTTACCAGCTAATACCTGCTCGCCACCATAGCGCTTAACGCCAAGCCGCTTGGATTTGGAGTCCCGACCATTACGGGTACTACCACCTGCTTTTTTATGAGCCATTAAAAAGTCTCCTAAATAATATATTAAACTTTATGCAAAGAGAGTCTTAAGCAGTTTGAATTTCAACCACTTTTACCTCTGTATACCATTGCCTATGCCCCATACGTTTCATATGGTGCTTACGACGCTTAAATTTTAAAATTTCAATTTTAGCGGCACGGCCATGTTTTTCTATCTTTGCAACAATTTTTGCACCAGATACAGTTGGTTTACCCACACTAATCTTTTCGCCATCTACTAGCATTAATATATCATCTATTTCTATAGACTCACCTAGCTCTTGCTCTATTTTCTCTAGACGCAGGATCTGGCCCTCTTTTACTTTATATTGCTTTCCGCCATTGGCAATCACAGCATACATACTAAATTCTCCACTAGCCAATTCAGCTAACTTATAGTCTATTCATTGAAGAATGAAATAGTACTCAAATATCAATTAACTAGCAAGCACAAACGACCTATTTTTTTAACTAAAGTGAATTTTGATTAAAGGAAATGACTTAATATGACTCTAATTTGGATTACTAAAACAAATTAGCAGTAAGTAATAAGCTCTTGATTAGATTTTGCATTTCAGCGTATAGTCACTGCTTGAATATAAGAGATGTTTAAGAAATTATGAGTCAGCTGAACTCGATACTCAATCTTATTACTGCAGACCTTGACGGAGTTAACCAACTAATAGAAGAGTCGGTTACCAGCAAAGTTCCTTTAGTAAATGAAATTGGCAAACACATTATTAACTGTGGCGGAAAAAGAATAAGACCACTTGTCAGCTTACTTACAGCTAGAGCTTGTGCTGATAATAACGAATATAACCCATTATCTATAACGCTTGCTACTGCAATCGAATTTATCCATACAGCAACACTACTTCATGATGATGTCATTGATCATGCCACCATGCGCCGTGGCTTAATTTCTGCAAATGACAAATGGGGTAATGCACCAGCAGTATTAGTTGGTGACTTCTTATATTCTCGCGCTTTCCAACTCTTAGTAAAAGTAGGAAAATTGGATATTATGGATATTATTGCTGATGCTACCAACACTATTGCTGAAGGTGAGGTGCTACAGTTAGCACAGCAAGGTAATATTAATATTACCGAATCTGAATACTTTGAGATTATTTACTGCAAAACTGCAAAATTATTTGAAGCTAGCGCCCATATTGCAGCTAATATAAGCGGTGTAAACAAAGACTTAGAGACAACCATTGCACAATTTGGTAAAAATCTTGGTATTGCCTTTCAGTTAATTGATGACGCCCTAGATTATAGTGCTACAGATATTGAACTTGGGAAAAATTCAAGTCATGATTTTATTGAGGGCAAGATAACTCTTCCAGTTATCAGAACTTTAGCTTTAGCGTCAGCTGATGAAAAAATATATATTGCAGACACCCTGCAGAACAAAAATATCAGTACAGAAGAGTTACAGAAAATATCTACTATCATTAACCAATACGATGGTATTACATATACCCAAACATTAGCTAATACATACATCCTTAAAGCTAAACAGGACATTGCAGAGCTAAACAATAATCCGTATTCGCAAGCTTTACAGCAGCTATGTGACTTTGTTGTACAAAGAAATTATTAGGTTTATGTTTTAAACTTATTTTTTCAGACTTAGATGCAAGCCATACACAAAAACATTCCCGGATAAGTGATATGTAATATTGCATCTCCATAACTCTAATTGCTTGTTATATCTTCATTTGCTACATATTAAACCTTTCTGATTTAAAACTGCCAAAGTAATCTCTTTTCTTTTAGGTAAATCTTCAATGCTGTCAATTAAAATATTAGCAACAAAGAACCAAGTGTAGCTTTTTAATATTACATACCTGATGTGTACCATTCATGTCCACTCCAATCAATTGTAGCGGCCCCTATTTTTGACTAAAGTTGATATTCGTCAGTATATTCCTCAAGCATAATATCTTGCAAAATATGATAGATTTCAACTGATAGCGGAATTTCACGATGGTGAATTTTACGCAAAAATACATTTTCACTAACGGTGTTATTTTTATACCTCCGCCTCCTGTCAGCCAAAAAGTAGTTATGTTTTCAACTGTAAACTGATTCCCATAGTCTAATACTTTAAAATATTTAGCATAATTATTTTCACCTATTCTTTTGGCAATAATTTGATAAAACCAAACGCATGAGAATGCATAAGCAGATTTTAAACTTTGATTTTTATTCCATACAGATAAAAAATGTTCCTCACCATTCCATTCAATAATTTTATAATGATTTATCAATAAATTCTCTTCAATCACAATAATGAGCTAATAATTTTGAATGTTGAGGCTGGCGTCAGAGGAGTTTTTGCTCGCTCAGAATTATAAATATAGCTAGTCTGCATGTTTGCCGACAAAATAACCATTGTGCCCCTAGCATTATGTCTATTGAATATATCGGAAATTTCCGGATCATCTTTTGAATCTTCTATGGCTACACATAGCCATCATGATATAAAATAACAAGCTTATGTATAATGTTAATATTTTTCTTATATATAAAACTGCGATTCTTTTGCTTAAAAAGAAATAAACTATATTGTATGAAAGATTATATATTTCTTGGTGAGGAATACAAGTGAGTATTATTTATTATTAATAACAACAAAATGCTACTTTTGGGAAACAAGCTACATTAATATAACCTTATTGTGACAATGTTCAATTTTTTGATTCCACTTTGGCTTGATAATATATTTATGGCTAACTATCATCTTCAGATTTTTTTAAGTCAGCTTCACCCTTTTTACTTCTAAATTTTTTAAGCCTCATAAAAGTTGTTTGAAGTGGTGTCTCTTTACTTGCCCTATCCATTTCAACATATAATTCCTCCATAGAACTAATATTAAATCTACTTTCAATTTCACTTTCACATTTCTTCTTTATTTCTTCCTCTGCCTTTACTCTTTTTTTATTTTTTTCTAACATTCCCTTTGGTATTAACAATCTATTATGTAACTTAGAGTCTTTATGTTCATTCCAGTTTTTTGTTCTCTCTAAATTTTCTGTTTCAGAAAGTGACACATTAATTACCCCCTCAAATTTAGCACCGTCCAGGTTGTCATTTAAGCATTCCAATTTTGATAAAATGTCAGCATCACCATAAAAGTCACATTTATCAGGATCAATGCCATATTCAGGGGCTAATTTTTTAATTTTATCTAGAACGGAAATACCTAAAGTTTTCTCCAAAGAAATAAGGCCCGAGCAACCTTGAGAACTTATTTCCAATACATTATGGCAATATCCTTGTAAAAATTCACTTGCGATAATGTTCTCGAAATTATCATTATCATTCTCATTCTCATTTAAAGATAAACACCCTGGTAAACACCCATGCTCAATATAAAATATACGCATTGAATTAACAATCAAAGAAAGAGGACCTTCAAAATCACACCCATTAGAGCATCCCCCTATTCTTACCCCTATTGCTGAAAAGGTTAATTGTAAATATACAGCTTTATAAAAACTTGCATCTTCTTCATTAACATATGCCTCATACGCATCCAGCCCTAATTTTAAGGCTGGAACTTTATATTGCACACTCTCCTCATGTACAGCAGAAAGTAATTCTTGCATAGCTTTAACAGGTGACTTGGACTCCATTAGCTTTTTAAATTTCCCTTGATAGAACTCACCTTTAATTACAGGCTTATTGTCAACCATCACGCTTGTGCGAATTAACCTTATAAAGCTTTCATCAATAGTTTGCCTCAAAAAAGTATATTCTTTCTTATCTTGAGAAAATGGCACGCGCTTTTTGCTAATAAATGACCCACTAAACATTTCATGATTTGCAAAGCAAACACTAAATACAATTCTCTTGTTCTTAATTATATTATTTAAAAATTCATTAGCATCATGAACTAAAGTGTCCCTTTTAACAGTTTCGCTTAATTGTTCAATATTTCTTTCTAAAAAATGTGCCGCTTTAGCTCTATCTGCGAATGCTTCCCTTAATTTCATTACTGCTTTTATTATTATGTTTTTGGCAGCAACACTATCATCGTTTTTATGATGCACAGCTAGGTTTTGAATCAATACTGGTATAGTTATAACAGATTTGTCTTCACAGTGCCTTGCGATTCTGCGAAAAGGATAAATCAAATCAAATAGTATCGCTTGTTGAATATTTGTGATAGTTATTCGCAACTGTTCTTTTTCGTCTTTCAATTTCATAAAAGGAGTCGCTGTCCGTAAAAGACTAACTTTTCTTATTAATTTTAAATGTGATTGCTCCTGTGTGGATTTTTCATAAATACACATCATTACTCTATATCCATTACGAATCGAAGGGTAACATGCAAGATGTCCAGTTTGATTCCCCCAAAACTCACCTAAATTCAAGCTTTCTAGCGTTCCATTGTTTTTATTATTAACAAGCACTTTGTACAATCTATTTTTAACATTCACTGGAAGGCTTTTAAAATAATCTGGAGCATCTTTTATATTGTTTGCAATTAACTCTTCTCTATTCACCCAAACATCAATGAAAGCTGTTAATATTTTTTTCTCCCATGAATATAGCTCTGAAAACCATCCTGGTTGCTTATCTTTAGGTAATTTTATTTTCAACCACTCATCTCGAGTCGTTTTATTAAATTTTGCAATTGGAGTATGCTCTATAGTATGCAGAAGGTCATGACTTATTCCATAAAAAATCTCTTTCTTATCAATGACATTTATCACATAGTCAATATTATCTTTATCTCTAAATAACCAGTTATATATATGCTCAGCATGAGCAAGATGATTGATAGCTTCAGCAATAGAAATGTTACTCTCAAGTGCAGATGTATGAAAATATTGTAATACACCTAATATTTTAGCTATCAATTCTTTAAGTTTTTCAGTATTAACATCCTTAACACCAATAAATTCTTTTATAATGTTATTTAGCCTGACTAAAGCTACGACTTTATATGATTTTGCCGCTTCTGAATATTCAATTATTAATCTTGCTGCAGCATAGTATGCACATGCTCTAGTTTTTATTGCTTTTTCTACTGACACAATCGAAATAGACATGAAGAAATACCCGTTATAGCTTTATGGTCATATTAAAACACCTTTCTAGTATCTATAAGTATAGCTTCGCCGACTTGATAAATTACTATAAACATAGCGAGCCTTACAATAAAAAAAATTCATGAAATATTGATAGCACTTACATACCCTGCTCTCATGCCTAAATAACAAATATGCTTAGGTAGAAGGGCTCATGTAGATTTAGGCCGTGCTGGTGACTCTTTAACATAAAGTCCGTCATCATTACTATCTCCCACCTCTGCGGCAGCATTTACTTGTGTAAAAGTGACAGACCTATTTGTACGCATAGGATCAAAATCTTGCTCTGGCTCCATCCCATCCAAGTCATAACTCAACGAATTATTTATAAAACATTTCATTTCTTTGAAAATGTCAGATATTTCTTGATAATTTTCTAGTCGCGCCCCGGTATATTTACCATTTGCCATATCAACATCTACCTTATCTTTAGCTTTATCTATCGCACCATTAATTTCTTCCTTATATTCCTCAAGCTCTGTTTTTAGAATTTGATTTTTATGAAACCCTTCATAATCTATGATGAAATTTGCCATACTAGTAAATACATTTCCTATTAAAGGAGGGAAAGAATGTATTCCTTCATATTTTTCTACTTTTAAAACAGAGGTTAGCTTATCTCCTAGTTTTATTATCTTGCTAATTTCATACATTATCCATACCTTATATTATCAATATTAAATTTGTTGTTATATATTTACGCCCCAGGCTTCTTGTTGTCTGATGGTTTGTCTAACTTTACTGTTGTATTAGGTTCTAGGTGCCCCTGGTGATGAACCTCTACTTTATCCGGTGGAATTCCATGTGGCTCTTCTTTTTTTAGTGGTGCCAACCTACTATTTTGGATGTGCCTGCTCTTTTCATTATGCTTAATTAAAGGATTTTTCACACTGATTTTTGTAGGCTGACACCCCTCATAAACAATTTCACCATCTGATTCAGGGTGCATTTCTTCCATACCGCCAACGGAAGCACTTGCATTATTAGTTGGGGTTGCACTACCCTCCTGCAAATTATCCATAATAAAGGCGCTATCATTTTGAGGATACATTTCATCGATAGCAAATTCCGGGTTATCGTTTGCAAAAGAGTTTGAATTTATTGCTTCTAAGACCTCAAGGGGTAGAGCTGGCAACGGATCAATATCTTTCAATTTCTTTTTTTGATTTTCTTTATATTCAGACGATGATTTTTTAGTTAACTCGTGAAAACTATTTACATTACTATTTATGCCTTCAGTACTCTGCCGTTCATTAATGCTATCTATTTCTTTTTTTAAATCCATCGAGAGAGCATTTTCACAGTACTCTTTAAAACTACCTCCTAGCATCTCTCTACATTGCTCTACAGAATTTCCAGTTTTTTTGCTATTAATCTCTGATAAATGTTCAATTATTTTATCATAGGCCGCAATGGTGTTGGGTTTTAGCAAGTTCTCCTTGCCATGCAAAATTTGTATTTTTATTAAATTTACCCATCCCATACTGAGTTCATTATTTTCATCATTGTCACTTCTTGCTTGCAAACAACTTGGATGTACATTAATTGTTTGAGTCAATAAATAATCAGGATCATGAAAAAAGAAATCCAAACATTGCTGCTCTGTATCAGTATGAAATATTTCACCTTTATACATATGATCCAGGGCACCAAAATCTTCTGAATCACCAGGATTAAATGATTCCTCTCCATGCTGAAACATATCTTTATTCATTAATATATTATTAGAACAGTTAATCAAATATGCGCCTATATGCATTTTCCCTTGAGAGGCGGTCCAACTACCATTTAAAAATTTTCTCAATGGATCAGGTTTGCCATCTTCTTTAGCCAAGCACTGAAATATCGCAAAAGCTTCATTATTTTTATATGGATCGTTTGTTATAATATCTCGACACTTTCTCACATCTCTATTGAATGCAATAAGTCCTGACAGCATACTAGCTTCACCAGTAATATATGTATTATGTGCTCGTAGAAATATTCCAGGGACTTCTGATGGAAGTCCAATATGCATTAAATCAAAATCACCTGTAACCGGATACCCAGAATTACCAGCCTGCACAAGCACAGGTTTACGAACACCATTAACAATTTGATCTACAGGGGCTCTATAATCAATTTTTTGAGGATTTTGTTCCACCCAACTTGTTAAAGCATCTGGAATATTTCCTGGGACACTATCATTGGCAGCTTCCCAATAATCTCCTTCTGGGATTGATTTAGATAATTTATTTAAATCAATTTCAAAGGTTCCACTAAACTCTTGATTTAAACCTTCAGGATATTTATATTGTAATATGCCGTTCCTCAAGCCAATTATTTCATATTTAGCAGGGTCTTCTTGTGAGTATTTTATTATATCCCTAATAGAGTCTGTTTCTTGTATAAAGTATTTTTCTGTTTCATGGCTAGGTATTTTCTCAAAAAAATTACCTTTATATTCTATAATCTCAGCCCCTCTAGCTTTTGCCTTAACTATTTCTTCTCCTTTTCTCTTTTTATATTCGACATCAACCTTTTTAACACACAGTCTACCATCTATATATTTTTGCTCACTGCCTAAATCATCTTTTTGATATTGAGCTCTTATTTCATCAGGAACTTCACTAGCATCAGGAGGAAATGCTCCATAGGAGTGATCCGTTAAATCAAAGCCTTTAGATTTACCATCTTTTACTCTAGTAAAACATTCATCTGCGGCTATATGACCTCTGCAAGGTGGCAAATTGCTGCTTTTCTGGTGAATTGCTGTTGGTTTTGGATCAAATTTCTCCCAAAACCTTTGATTTGGCTCATCTGCTATATCTGTGCCTCTAATTGACATAGGAGTATGAAGTGAACTTTTCAACAAAATATCAACGATCCGTGGTGGGATACCACTCTGTACTGTAGCCTCGGAGCCAATGAGGAATTTATGTTGGCGCTTAGGTTGATTTTCTGGAGCTGGCATTTTAAATGGTCCTAATATCATCAAATTATTTACCATTAGACATCAATTTTGTTAATAAAGTTCTGATCCGTGCAATCACACCTGCTACAGCAAGAAACCAATCAAGTTGAACAAAAAAACATAAGAATAGGAAATTATCAACCAACATATTCACAAAGATAGTACTTATGACTAATTAAAACTTAATAATTTGATAGCAAAAGAAATTTAGATTGGAAATATATAATTAAGATTTTTTAAACCTTTAAATGTCTCAATTTAAAATAAACTAATATTTAGCTTACATTACACTCATACTGAAACAATTTTGATTGGTCATTTTCATTATCAGATAAGAATGAAAATAATTTTTCAATATTAAGACCATACTTGAAAACTAAGCGAAATACCTGGTTAGAGGTACCAGGTTTTTTATATTTAGGTATATTCCACCCCTTACTGAGTAATTTTTCATATAAAGAATTATTATCATTTTCATATAACAATCCTGGCAATTGCTCATGGTTTGATATTGGAAGATCTAAATTGAAATAATCTTTCATGATTTCATGTATATGATATGCATTATCATAGTGCCCGCGAACAATATCTCTATATCCTGAGATACCCAACATCATTATATTGAAATAAAATTGTAACAGCGGCATAAAGCCATATGAGAATCTAATGCTTTCATGTGATGAGTCACCACCAAAATAATTATATTTGCTAGTATACAAAGATTTCCGACAAATGAGATAACCTAAACCTGGCTGTACAATCCCATATTTGTGCACAGAAACATTCATACTCATAACATTATCAAGTCGAAAATCCCAAGGTTTAGTTTCAATAAACGGGGCAACAAACCCACCTATCGCTGCATCAACATGTAAACCAATATCATTATAGTTATTTAACATTAAATCTAATTCACTCACTGCATCAAACATTAACGTTGTTGGACTGCCCAGTGTCGCCACAACAAGCTTAGTTTGATCATCAATAACATTAGCAACAGAATCTATACAAATCTTACCATCTGCCCCTATAGGGACTCTATTCAAAGATACCCCAATGACTTTTGCTATATGTGACCACGATATATGACTAGACTCAGATACAATGATATTGCACTCATCTTGATATTCTTGTTTTAAATTACTTAATGTAAGCATTATTGCTTCTGATGAGCCACTTGTTGCTAGAACTGAAGCGTCCTCTTCAGCGTGCACAAGCTCTAACATAAATTTTGCACAATAATTTTTTATTTTTGCAATTTCTGGGTATGCTTTCTGATTAATCGCATTAATATGTGAATAGTCACTAGCATTAAATTCTGGATTATTAAAAACCGCTAAACTATTAAATGCACCAAGGTCTTGAGAATATCTCTCTTTAAGTAACTGTAGATCAAGATGCATTGGCAACTAGTCTCTAATTTTATATAGAAAGGAATTTTGCTATACCTAAAACAATAGGTACTAACAATAAAGTCTTACACACCATTTTAATTATTTTAGTAAGATCAGCACCTGGAGCAACTATACTATTTTTCAAACAAACCTCCATGTAAGCCAACCTCTTGGTTTTCACAAAAGCTCTAAGTATTTGTTCAGCTACCGGTGTGCTTATTCCAAACATAGGATTCTCATGGATTGTTATATCAGGAAAAAAGTTACCCTCAATAATAACTCCTCTAGATTTTGTTAGTGGAATAGCGATATCCTCACATACCACATCAAAACCGACCAATCTAAGACCGAGAACTCTGGCGGCACTAACCATAAGGCGTATATTTTCAGGACATATAATATTTTTGTCTAGACCTTTCATCGTGCCACCAACAGTAGAATTACATTTATATTGGAGCATTATGATTTCATCTATTTTAGGAATATATTCCATCTCAAGACTCTGTGTACTCAGACAAATCTCTAACTCTTGATCTATTTTAATCGGTCCCAGACTTACACCATCTATTTTTTTTCTTTGTTGATTACTTAAATTAATCAATTTAAGAATGTTGCATCTCCCATCACCAACAACTTTTGCTGGATCTCTCCGAGTAATAGCAATTACTTTATCATCTAGAACCAAAACACGATATGATGTTAAATTAGAATAAAATTTTTCAATAAGAATGTTTTCATGAAAACTTATACTCTTATCTAAATAGGTAGTAAGTTCACCTAGGTCACGAATATTACAAACAACATCTTTTCCTGAAGAGGTATTAGATACTGGCTTCGCCACAACAGGATACTTCACCCCTGAAAAATCACTCTTTTTATTTAGATACTCTTCTTTGCCAACAATAAAAGCTTCTGGTACAGGAATTCCTTTAGAGTGTAATATAAGATTAGCGGAATATTTATTGTTAAATAACGAACAATTACATGCTACGTTTAATGGCGTAGTCCCATTTCTAATATAATATATCCTGCCAGAATAATTTAACCCAAACCCTTGCTTCACCCCGATAGGATCAACATCAAGTCCTATTTTTTTTGCTGCATTGAAGTAATATATATCTCGTTTATCCATAGCAACCATTTTAATACAAACTCCATTATAATTACCAGCACAAATGCTGCCAATTGCATGCTAAGTTATTGATTTATTTTCAAGAAAATATTCAGTATGAATGAAAGCAATCGCCCTGCGAACCTTTGACGTTAATTTTGGGTTACA
>Ga0066606_10000495_pt1 | contig 24168 bp, 20 predicted proteins | sample SaaInlV_DNA_100m_FD_60386 | JGI IMG/M metagenome (GOLD analysis project Ga0066606, IMG submission 60386) | Marine microbial communities from expanding oxygen minimum zones in the Saanich Inlet - SI075_LV_DNA_100m | ecosystem: Environmental > Aquatic > Marine > Unclassified | place: British... | reverse complement strand
GCTATCAGAGATTGCTAAAGTTATGACAGCTCCCCAAAATGGATCGATAGGTATGTTTAGGCCCATTGATTTAAATATAATTGGAAGTCCATAAAATACCCAAAACAACATAGGCAATAATGGTATCGATCTAATAAATTCCACATAAACCCGATTAATAATTCGCCAACCTTTTCGTGAAGATTGCCCAGGTAGGGCAACGAGTAATCCAAGATTTATAGAAATAAATGCCGCAACAATTGATATTAAAATAGTGTTTCCAATTCCAGAAACTAAAAATTTAATGTTAATCCAACCTGATGGTGTAGCAGGGTTAATAACATACCAACCCCAAACGTTTGAGGAACAACCCGAAAGAAAAATGAATGCTAAACATAAAAGGTAAATTTTTTTCATATTTTCTCTTAATGTTTTAAAATTTGATTTAAGAATGTTTTGCATCGATCAGTCTTTGGAGACTTAAAAAATTCTTCTGTAGTGTTTTGTTCGACTATTTTACCTTGATCCATAAAGAGAATTTTGTCTGCTACTTTACGAGCAAATCCCATTTCATGAGTAACGACTATCATGGTCATTCCATCATTGGCCAACTCAATGATTACATCCAGAACTTCAGATATCATCTCTGGATCAAGAGATGAGGTAGGCTCATCAAATAACATTACTTTAGGTTCCATACATAATGATCTTGCTATTGCTACGCGCTGTTGTTGCCCACCTGAGAGTTGAGCAGGCATTTTGTTTGCTTGATCTGGAATATGAACACGTTCAAGGTAATGCATTGCTATTTTGATGGCTTGATCCTTAGTTTTACCGCGTGTTTTCATGGGCCCTAAAATTAAATTTTCTAAAACATTTAAATGGGGAAAGAGGTTAAACTGTTGAAATACCATTCCAACATTACCTTGAATTGAGTTGATAGATTCCTGCGTATTTTTTAATTCTTTTCCATAAAATGAAATTAAGCCACTTTGGTGTTCTTCGAGTTTGTTTATACAGCGAACAACAGTAGATTTTCCAGATCCTGAAGGTCCACAAATTACCACTTTTTCACCTGTGTTTACTGTGAGATTAATATCTTTAAGGACATGAAAGTTATCAAACCATTTATTCACATTTGCGAGACTTATTGCAGTGTTTTGCATCAATAACCTGAATATTAAAGTTTACTTGTTTGAATTTCGTACTACCTTAATTAAATCTAAACTTACATCAAGAACATAACATCCAAATAGGAGAAGATGATGAATAAATTTTTTAAAGCAGCAACAATAGCAATCATGGGGATTGTATTGTCAGGTGCAGTAAATGCGCAGTCTGCCTTAAACGAAATACTGAGTAGCGGTGTTTTAAAAGTTGGCACTACTGGAGATTGGAACCCTATGACTGTGCGTGATCCAGCAACAAACAGTTATAAAGGTTTTGATATCGATATCATGGAAGAATTAGCCAAAGATTTAGGTGTCGAAATAGAATTTGTACCAACTGATTGGAAAACATTAGTTAATGGCGTTGTAGCAGGACAATACCATATTACTGGTTCAGCATCAGTTTCGCCCGCAAGAATGAAAGCGGCAGGATTTTCTGAAAGTTACATTTCTGTAGAATTCATTCCATTTACAGCAAAAGAAAATGCAGGAAAATTTGATGGTCATGATGCTATAAATCAACCTGGAGTAAAAGTTGCAACAACACTTGGGACATCTTTTGAGAAACTAGTAAGAGCTTGGTATCCAAAGGCCGACATCAAAGTAGTTGAAGCGCCAGCCCGCGGATATCAAGAAGTTTTAGCTGGAAGAGCTGATGTGTTTATTACTTCAAATATTGAAGGCGCAACCTTGCAGGAAAAATTTGGAGTAGTTCGCGTAAAGAACGCAGAAGCGCGTTCACCAACACCAATTGCAATGCTTTTGCCACAAACAGATCAAGTTTGGATTAATTATGTAAATAATTGGGTGAAGGTGAAAGAAGCAAAAGGATTTTTTGCTGCCAACAAGAAAAAATATGGCCTTTAATTAAAATTATAAATGGCAGGATTTACTTCCTGCCATTTTTTCATATGTTCTTAGGCATTCTAATATCTTCATGAGTGTTTTTCTAAACTACTAAATCACTAATGATTTATAATTTAAAAATCTAATTTTTTAATTGAATTTGAGACCAAAAATCTCCTATTTCACAAAGTTTTCCTTTTCGAATTCCTGCTTTTGAATCCACTGATACTTCTGTGCCAGCAGTTGCATTTGAAGCTTCGATCATGGCGAAACCAATATTACCTTTATAATCAGGTGAAAAAACAGCAGAAGTAACTATGCCAATTTTTTTACCATCTTTAAAAACTTCTTCTGGGATTGAAAGGGGTGGCATTTCAGTGCCATCCATTTCAATTCCCAACAAACGTTTTTTTATACCATCTTTACGTTGCTTAAGAAGTGCTTTTTTACCAATGAACTCCACATTTGAGTCAAGCGATATGTATTTTTCCAATCCAATTTCTAATGGCGTATCTTCACGGTTCATATCGTTACCATAAGATAGAAGGCCAGCTTCTATTCTTTCAATTAGGTTAGGACAGCCAGGTCTAATATTATATTTTTTACCTTTTTCCCATATTGTATCCCATAATTCCGGACCAAGCTGAGTGTCGTTTAAATAGATTTCAAATCCACCCTGTTTCGACCAACCTGATCTTGCTATATTCAACATTCGCCCATTGAATGGAAATTCTTTAAAATGAAAGAATTTTATATTTCTAATTTCTGGACCAAAAACATCAGCCATTAAATCTTCCGCCATTGGCCCTTGTATTGCTAATGGAGAGACATCAGGTTCACAAATTTCTACATTTAGATCTAAACCCAAGGCAATACCTTGGACCCATAACAATAAGTCACTGTCCGCAATTGAAAACCAGTATTTATCATCAGCTAGTCTAAGCGCTATAGGATCATTAATTATTGCCCCACTTTGGTCACAAATCGGTGCATAATAACAACGACCAGTTTGTGCATTAGTAAGATCTCTAGCAGATATCATGCATGCTAATTTATGAGCATCTTCACCAAGTAATTGTACTTGGCGTTCAACAGATACATCCCAAATTTGCACATATTCTTTTAGATGTTTGTAATCTTCTTGCAAACTTTCAAACACAGTTGGCAACAACATATGATTGTAAACTGTAAAGCCTGAAACACCCAATTTAGATACTCGGGCTGTAAAAGGCGTTGCTCTCAAACGCCTTGATGGGAAAATCATTGCACCAGCCATAAATGAACCTCCTAGAATTCATAAGATATTATTTTTCGTATTATATATTTATCAAGATAGCATAGCTTTTTGCGACTTTTTAAGTGACGCACTCGACTGGATGCCAGATTTGATTTTTGAGCATTTATCCAAATCGAAGATTCGATCAATTGTAACGTTGGGTCATTTTAAAAACAAAAATGCTAGGTCTATTGACATAATGTGCTTATAATCGGAATTCGTATAAAGAATTATTTAAGTAGGAATATACAATGACGGGTGATTATAAATTTGATACCTTAAGCTTGCATGCTGGCTTTACACCAGATGAACGCCATGGATCTGCTGCAGTTCCAATTCATCAAACAACATCGTATGTTTTTAAAGACTCAGAGCATGCCGCCGCATTATATAATTTGGAAATTGGCGGCCATTTATATTCAAGAATATCAAATCCAACTGTTGCCGTGCTTGAGCAACGTGTAGCAGCATTAGATGAGGGAATTGGTGCAGTTGCAACATCATCTGGAATGGCTGCTTTGTTTGTAACTGTATTAGCATTGTGTTCTGCAGGAGATCATATTGTGTCTTCATCTCAAATGTATGGTGCTAATATTAATTTATTTCAGCATACGCTCTCAAGATATGGAATTACTACGACGTTTGTTGCTCCTAACGATCCTGAAGCTTTTGCAGAAGCTATTCAGCCGAATACAAAAATGGTATTTGGAGAAGTTATTGGCAATCCAGGCTTAGATATAATGGATATCACACGTGTTGGTAAGATTGCTAATGATGCTGGAGTTCCATTAGTTATTGATGCAACATTTAATACGCCATATTTGCTAAAACCGTTAAAAAATGGAGCAAATATAGTTATACATTCTCTTACTAAATGGATGGGTGGCCATGGCGTTGCATTGGGAGGTATAGTCGTTGATGGTGGCAATTTTGACTGGGGTCAAAATGACAGGTTTCCAACATTAACTGAGTCACATTTTGGTTTCCAAGGAGTGAATTTATATGAAGAGTTTGGTCCTGCAGCATTTATTAATCGCGTGCGAACAGAAGGTATGTATAATGTTGGACCATGCCTCTCCCCGACTAACGCTTTTCACCTAATGCAAGGTATTGAAACACTAAGTTTACGCATGGATCGGCATATAGAAAATACTAAAAAAATGTTAGATTTTTTATCTAGTCATGAAAGTATTTCCTGGATTAAACACCCAACATTACCCGAACATCCAGATTATGAAGTTGCTAAACGTCTGATGCCAAAAGGTGCGGGGTCAGTAATAGCATGTGGCTTAAAGGGGGGGCGTGAAGCAGGTCAATCTTTTATAGAAAGTGTCCAGGTCGCGTCACATCTTGCAAATGTTGGTGATGCAAAAACGCTTGTTATACATCCAGGATCAACCACACAAAGCCATTTGAGTCCTGAAGCAATGAAAGCTGCTGGATTAACCGATGATATGTTGCGAATTTCAGTTGGTTTAGAAGATTTTGATGATTTGAAATCAGATTTTGAACAGGCATTAAAGCGCGCTTCAAAAGCAAGGAGCTAAGCTATGAAAATTAATATAAATAATGAAGTAATATTTGCGTCAACTGGGGGAAGAGCATTTGAAATAAAAGGTCACCCTTTATGGTTCATACATGGATCTGGGCAAAGTCATCTTTCATTTATTTTGCAAGGGCGATTTTTTGCGAACCGAGGTTGGCCTGTAATATCTGCAGATATGCCATCTCATGGTTTATCATCTGGGGCTCCCTTGGCTACTATTGAGGCAATGTCTGATTGGCAAATAGCCCTGATGGATGAGCTCGGTATAGAAAAAGTACAGATTATAGGACATTCTCAAGGTGGTTTGATCGGCTTGGATATGGCATATCGATATCCAGATAGAGTTTCACAATTATCATTAGTAGCAACAGCATTATCAATTCCTGTTAATAGTAATCTAATTGAAATGGCAAAAAATAAAGAGCAATCTGCAATTGATGCAATGATTGATTGGGGGCATGGCCCTGAAGGACATAATCATGACAATACAATGCCAGGCCAAAATCATCTTAATTTTGGCGTTCAGTTAATGGCTGCAAACAAATTAGGAGCATTACATGCTGATCTCAAGGCATGCGTTGATTACACAAATGGCCATATTGCAGCTGATAATATCTCGTGCCCTTCACAAATTATTATTGCTCAAAAAGATAAAATGACACCCATGAAATTTGGCTTAAAAGCAGCAGAAGCTCTTAACACAAACAATATTACCGTAATTGAAAACGCTGGTCATATGTTGCCCTCAGAACATCCAGAAGAAGTTAACCGTGCTTTACGCACATTTTTTACTAAGAGTTAAAATATGCCAGAATTTAAACAAATTGCAGTTATAGGTGCAGGTACAATGGGAAGTGGTATTGCTGCCCAAATTGCAAATGCAGGAAATAAAGTTTTATTGATGGATTTGCCGCGTGATGATGATCCTATTGGTGTATTGAAAGATGCAAAAAAGAGACTTTTAAAATCTGATCCACCTGCACTTGTTCATAAATCTCGCATTGATTTAATTGAAGTAGGTAATATTCGCGATGACTTTGATAAATTGGCAAATTGTGATTGGATTGTTGAAGCAATTGTAGAACGTTTAGATATTAAAAAAGAGTTATATAAACGACTTAATGAAGTTATAAATCCTAACTGTGTTGTAACCTCAAATACATCGACAATACCAATTTCTTTGTTGGTTGAAGATATGCCTGAAGATTTTCAAAAACGATTTGCTATCACACATTATTTTAACCCAGTCAGATACATGCGTTTATTAGAGCTCGTTCGAGGTGCAAATACTGATGAAAAAATAATGGATCAACTTGCAGATTATAATGATCGGGTCATGGGAAAAGGTGTTGTTCGATGTAATGATACTCCTGGATTTTTAGGCAATAGAGTTGGTGTATTTGCACTTCAAGTTGGAATGGATGAAGCATCAAAAAATAAGCTTACTGTTGAAGAAGCTGATGCCTTAATGGGTAGGCCAATGGGTATTCCTAAAACTGGTGTTTTTGGATTATACGATCTAATTGGTATTGATTTGATGTCTGATGTTGTAAACACACTAGGTGATATCCTTCCAGAAGATGATTTGTTTCATAAAGTTGGTACATTAAATAATCCTGTAATGCCCTTGATTAGAGATATGATACAAAATGGATTTACAGGTGATAAAGGTAAAGGTGGTTTTTATCGAATAGAAAATAAAACAAATTGTGCAGTTGATTTGACTAATGGCAAAATACGCCTTCGGCAGAAGACTTTACCAATAAGTGCTCAAAAAGCTGCTGATGCACAAGCTGCTGGGGACGAAACTTTAATAGTTATGATTAATGGTTCTGATAACCATGCAACCTTCTGCAAACGATTTTTAGCCCGTACTTTAGCTTATGCTGCAGATTTAATACCAGCAGTAACATCTAGTCCTCAAGATATTGATGATGCAATGAAACTTGGTTTTAATTGGGTCCGTGGTCCATTCGAATTGATTGATGCTTTAGGAGCAAATGTAGTTGTAAAATTAATTAAAGAGGCAGGTTTAACTGTACCAAAAGCCATATCTTTAAGTGAGAAAATTGGACCGTTTTATACTGTAAGTAAATCTAGTTTAAATGTATTAAATTTTGAAAATAATACATTTTATTCACCTGTTATTTTGCCTGAAAATACAATTCGTTTTCATATGACTAAACAAAGCATGACACCATTGTTAACCAATTCTGCAGCTAGCTTGTACGAGTTAAAAGGAAATTTGCGATTACTCGAATTCCATTCCAAGGCAAATGCACTCACGGCAGAATCTATGGAAATAGTTCTAGCAGCAGCTAAAAATCATGGGGATGGTATTATAATTCACAATGATGCACAGCATTTCTCAGCAGGAGTTGATTTGAACCGTTTCCGCTCACTTATTGAAGCTTCCAACTGGAATGGAATTGATGAATTTTTGAATAGTTTCCAACAATCTGTTAAAGCTCTTAAATATTCGCCTGTACCTGTTATTGGTGCACCTTCAGGATTATCTATTGGTGGTGGTTTTGAAGTTTTAGCGCATTGTGACAAACTTATTGCACATACAAATACAGTTTTTGGTTTAGTTGAGACTGGGGTTGGTGTTGTGCCAGGTGGGGGTGGAGTTAAAGAAACTTTATTACGCTGGTATCAAGCAACAGGAGATTGGGATAAAGCTTCTTGGAATACATGGATGCAAATTGGCTATGGGCAAATTGGTACAAGTCCAGATCTTTCAGCTCGGATGCAATATTATCTAAAAGATAGAGATGTTGAGGTTCTAAACCGTGATAAATTAATGCATGTTGCTAGTACTGAGATGGCAAAATTACAAAAAGAATATCAACCACCAATTGAACCAGTTTTTGAACTTCCTGGATCTGCTATGATTAAAAAAATGTCTGACTTCATGCAAAATGGAATAAATGAAGGTTTATTTTTTCCTCATGATAAGACAGTAGCAATGCAAGTTGCTGAAATTGTAGTTAACAGTGCTGACGAAAATTCTATTACTGTATCTGAACAAGATATGTATGATCGAGAACGACGTGCATTTCTAAATTTGGCAAAAACACCAGAGACTATTGTTCGCATTTCCAGTCTATTGGATACTGGTGAAGCTATAAGAAATTAGGAGGCTATAATGAGCATTTATGACGATTTTGAAAAAAATTCTGCAAACCATGCAGCATTATCACCGCTTTCGTTTATAAAACGCACTGCATTAATGTTTCCAGATCGTGATGCCGTAATCTATGAAAGTCGTAATTATAGCTGGTCGCAATTATATAAACGATCAATTCAATTAGCATCTGCATTAAACAAGAATGGGGTTGGGAAAGGTGACACAGTTGCAATCCTCGCTGCTAATACTCCTGAAATGATTGAAGCGCATTTTGGTATTCCTATGTCTGGGGCCGTTTTAAATACTATAAATACGCGGTTAGACTCTGATACTATCGCATATATTCTTGATCATGGAGAAGCTAAGGTTTTTATTGTTGATGGTGAACTTGCACCTCAGGCAGCAGAAGCAATTAAAGGACGAGATATACTTGTAGTTGATATCGCTGATTTGCAAGACAATCCAAATCCAAATCGAATTGGTACAATTGATTATTCTGATTTTATTAAATTAGGTAATGAAAGTGCAAACTGGGAAATGCCAACAGATGAATGGGATGCAATTGCACTAAATTATACCTCAGGCTCAACAGGTCGCCCTAAAGGCGTTGTTTATCATCATCGGGGCGCTTATTTGATGTCTATGGGAGTAATTTCTGATTGGGGATTACCAAGGCATCCAAAATACCTTTATACAGTCCCGTTATTTCACTGTAATGGATGGTGCCATGGCTGGGCTATGGCTGCTTTGGCTGGAACCATTGTATGTACGCGCGCTATTACACCTGCAGTCATTTACAATGCAATAAGTGAACACGGCATTTCGCACTTTGGAGGTGCGCCAATAGTTTTAGGAATGATTTTAAATGCAAATGATAATGACCGAAAAAAATTCAATTATACAGTAAATGTAATGACTGCTGGTGCACCACCTCCAGCCGCAGTTTTAGAAGGCATTGAAAAACTTGGCTTTAATGTTACGCAAGTTTACGGGTTAACTGAAACATACGGACACACAGTTATGTCTACTTGGAATAGTGATTGGGATGATTTGCCGCGGCATCAACGTGCAATAATGAAATCACGACAAGGAGCAGGAATGGTTCATACTGATGGCTTGCGTGTAGTTGATCCCAACGGAATAGATGTCCCAGCAGATGGTGAAACATTTGGAGAAATATTAATTCGTGGCAATACTGTCATGAAGGGATATTTGAAAAACCCAAAAGCAACATCTGAAGCTTTTGCAGATGGCTGGTTTAGATCTGAAGATTTAGCCGTAATGCATGCAAATGGCTATGTTGAAGTTAAGGACAGATTAAAAGACATAATAATATCAGGTGGTGAGAATATTTCATCTGTTGAAGTCGAAGGTATTTTACATCGACATGAGGCTGTTGCTCTAGCTGCTGTTGTCGCAATGAAAGATGAAAAGTGGGGTGAAGTACCTTGTGCTTTCATTGAATTAAAAGATGGAAAATCTGTAACTGAAAACGAAATTATATCTTTTTGCCGCGATCATCTTGCTGGTTTTAAACGCCCTAAAAAGGTTGTATTTGGAGTACTCCCAAAGACTGCAACAGGTAAGATTCAGAAATATGAATTAAGAAATAATATCTGATTTACCCGCGAAGATTAGTTCTGGAATTTTATTTGAGTTACTTGCCTTTCCAAACTGGTTTACGCTTTTCTGAAAATGCTTTTGCACCTTCAAGTTGATCCTCTGATGTATAAAGAGTTTTCACAGTGGGAAGCTCACTTGATGTTATAGTGTTTAATGCATCCTGAAACTTCATGTTCTCGGCTTCACGAACGACTTCTTTAATTGCAGCGTAAACTAAAGGTGGACCAGCGGCCAATATTTTAGCCATATTTCGGGCTTCATTCATTAATTCTTCTGCAGGGTGAATTTGATTTATTAATCCCCAACGTGCAGCTTCCTCTGCATCAATCCACCTTCCTGTAAATAGCATTTCCATTGCAATGTGATAAGGAATACGCTTTGGTAATTTTATTGAAGCTGCATCAGCAACTGTTCCTGAGTTTATTTCTGGTAAAGCAAATTGGGCATGCTCTGCAGAAAGAATAATGTCTGCAGATAATGCCAGCTCTAATCCACCTCCACAACAAATGCCATTTACTGCAGCAATAACGGGTTTGTTTAGATTTTTTAGTTCTTGAAGTCCTCCAAACCCACCTTGGCCATAATCACCGTCTACTTCGTCACCATCCGCAGCAGCTTTCAAATCCCATCCTGGGCAGAAAAATTTTGGGCCAGCTCCTGTAATTATAGCTACACGGAGTTCTGGATTGTCTCTAAAACTTGCAAAAATATCTCCCATAATTCTGCTTGTTTTTAGATCTATGGCATTAGCTTTTGGTCGATCTAAAATGACTTCTAAAACATGACCGTCTTGAATTGTTTTGATTGGACTTTCAGTCATTTTTTTCTCCTATTTTTATTAGTGCATCAGCTACAAGGGCATCTAGTTCTCTACATATGAGTGGGTTGATTTCAACTTCTGATATTTTCCCATGATTAGAAATAACGAAATTTTGAACATTTTGAATTGTTTTTAATATGCAATCTATATCGGGAGATGGTGCACCTCTATACCCTAAAAACAATGGCCACATTTTGAGTGTTTTTAATGATTTTAAAATGTCTTCATTATTTGCGGGTATTAATAAAGAAATTTTATCATCGAATATTTCAGTGAGCTTTCCTCCTGAAGCAATTGTTAAAACATAACCATGAGCTTCATCTAAAACTACTCCAACTAACAATTCTATTAAACTATCAGCAATCATCTTTTCTATTAAAAATGTTTCGCTTGGCATAACTTTTGCAGCATTAAGGATATCAGTTTGATTTTGTAAATTTAACGCAACAAGTCCTGCTTCGGTTTTATGGGTGCTACCTTCGCCTTTCAAAACAACTGGGAACCCAACATTATTTGCAGCATCTTTGATGTCTTCATAATTAGATACCGTTTGTGAAATTGGTAGTTGGATATCAAATTCGCCAAGCATTTTTTTTGCTGTCGCTTCAGTTAATACTTTTAAATTTAATGGGATGATTGGTGGTAAAATATTTTCAGATTTCATTTTTGAATAAGTTGCGAATTTGGCAATGGAATCTAAAGCACTTTCGATACCCCCAAACGGAATAATACCTTTTTCTAATAATTCTTTTGCAATCTTTTCTGGTAAGGTATCTGAAATGGAACCAACAACTCCAATCTGGCATCCTGTTTTGTTTTTTGCCTCAACAAGGGAAGGAATGACATCAACCCACATTTGTGGATCACATCGATCAATGCGTGGGAAGTCTAAAACTAATAAACCAATGCAGTCTGAATCTTTTAGTGCAGCAATAAAAGTTTGGGTCATTGCCTCCCAATTACCCCAAATATAAGTATGGTAATCTAAAGGATTTGCTAATTTTACCATTTTTCCCAAGGTATTTCGCAACCTTGCAGATTGATTTTTGCTCAGTGGTGGGAAATTAATTCCTACTGCCTGCCCTATGTCAGCCATCAGGCTTGCTTCACCTCCAGAACAAGACATTGATAAGACCTTATTATTTGGTTGCTCCCCAACTACATGTGCTAATTTTAATGTTTCTAAAAATATGGTTAGATTTTGCACTTGAACCACACCCAAACGATTGAATAAAGCAGTTGCGCCAGCGTTACTTCCAGCGATTGATGCAGTATGGGAAATCGTTGCAGCTTGCGCCTGATCGGAGCTTCCAACTTTTAATATAATTATTGGTTTTCCTAGATTGTTGGCGATATGTACCATTCTTTCAAATTCAACAACATCTTTAATCCCTTCAATGTGAAGCCCTAAAGCTGTTACACGTGGATCTTTCAAAAATTCAGTAGCCATTTCTGCTAAACTTACTTGAGCTTGGTTCCCAACAGAAGAGATGAAAGCAATTGGAAGTCCTCGCTTTTGCATTGTCAAATTGATAGCAATATTCGAGGATTGGGTAATAATGGCTACACCCGTTTTTACCCGTTCGCCACCATGCTGATCTGGCCAAAGAAGTGACCCATCAAGGTAGTTTATAAACCCATAACAATTTGGACCCAAGATAGCCATTTCACCAGCAGCCAGTACTAACTGGCGTTCTAAATCAGCACTCGTTGCATCTTCTGACACAGACTCTGAAAACCCACTTGCAAAACAAACAGCACCTTTTGCTTTTATGGAATTTAATGATTTTATTACTTCAATTGTTGTAAATCTATTTACGCCTATGAAACTTGCATCTGGTCCGTATGGAAGATCTTCCACAGTTTTGAAGCAGGTAATTCCATTGATTTCAGTACGTTTTGGATGAACTGCCCAAATAGCACCCTGAAAGTCCATTTTTCTGCATTGTTCAATAACATTTTCACACCATGATCCACCACCTATTACGGCAATAGATTTGGGATGTAATAAGCTTCCAAGGTTATTCATTTATGCACCCAATGGGCGAAGTAATTCACGACTAATTATATGGCGTTGAATTTCAGATGTTCCATCCCAGATACGTTCTACTCGGGCATCTCTCCAAAACCGTTCAATAGGAAAATCATCCATTAAACCCATCCCACCAAATATTTGTAATGTTTTATCAGTTACACTTGCTAAAGTTTCTGAGGCAAATACTTTTGCGCTTGCGATTTCTCGATTTGATGGTTGTCCCTGATCAAGCATCCAAGCAGATTTTAATGTCAATAAATCTGCAGCGTCTATATCTGTTATCATGTCAGCAATCTGAAAGCCTACGCCCTGGAATTTTCCAATTGCTTGCCCAAATTGTTTTCGTTCTGCAGCATAATTAAGTGCATAATCAAAGCATCTTCTAGCTCGACCAACTGAAAATGCTGCAACTGTTATTCTTGTTGCATAAAGCCATTCATTCATTACGGCAAAACCACCATCAATTTCGCCTAAAACAGCCTCTTTTGGTAAGCGACAGTTATCAAAGTCTAAAATGCAATTTTTATATCCCTTATGGCTAACTGAATTATATCCATTTCGAACTTCAAAGCCTTTTGTTCCGCGGTCTACTAGAAATGTAGTAATCCGTTTTTTTGGACCGCGCGGTGTTTCGTCAACACCAGTTGCAACAAATACTATGAAAAAATCAGCATGCTCAGCACCAGATATAAAGTGTTTTGATCCATTAATAATCCAATCTGAGCCATCGGATATAGCGCTGCATTTCATTCCGCGAACATCACTTCCTGCATCTGGTTCAGTCATGGCCAATGCATCTGTGATTTCACCTTTTACTGCTGGTAGAAGATAGCGCTCTATTTGTTCATCTCGACACGCCATAAGAATATTTTGAGGTCTTCCAAAAAAATGAGTTAAGGCCATAGAGCCTCTACCTAGTTCTCTCTCAACAAGTGTAAAATCAAGATGGCTTAAACCTGCGCCACCCACACTTTCAGGAAAGTTACAGGCATAAAAACCTAAATCTATAACTTTTTGTTTTATTGATTGGCCTAATTCTATAGGAACATTTCCCGTTCGTTCTACTTCAGCTTCATGAGGGTAAATTTCTTTTTCAACAAAATCACGTACAGTATCAACGATCATTTCTTGCTCTTGTGATAATCCAAAATTCATTATTTTTCTCCCCTCGGATCTTCAATTTTACTGTGAGCAGCTGCAATTCTTTCTAAGTTGGTAAGAACATCTTTTCTTGGTTCACATGCACGTCTTGTTTCTAAGCTAACATGAATTAACATTTGTTCCCCAGTAGCCATTAAATTACCATCATCACCAAACATTTGATGGAATAAACGCATTTTTTTTCCTTCGCCTTGAAGGATAAATGATTTCACATGAATGTTTGATCCTGCGTGGGTCTCAGCTAGAAACTTAATTGAAATATCTACGGTAAAATAGCTTAGTCCAGATGCAATGTATGCTTCATTTGCCCCCACTGTTTTCATAATTATATCAGCAGCATCAGAAAAAATTTGTCCGTATCTGCTTTCATTCATATGTCCATTGTAGTCTGTCCAATCGTTTGGAATAACTCTATTGATGGTGGTAATGGGGCCATTATATTCTGAAGGCAATTCTGGTTTTATTATTTGTTCATGTTTATTAATTAAAGCACCTGCAGCTGTATTTTCATTTTTTAATGAACGAAGAATAGCTATTAAATTGTTATCACGTAATCTCTCTAGTTCCCGAATAGATTTGTGTCCTGATTGCATATCAGATTGGTTAGCAATTTGCTCAATTAACTCATCAGTAAGTTCAGGAACATCCATAAGTTTAGTCCATGGCCATTGTAAACATGGACCAAATTGAGAAATGAAATGTGCCATTCCTTCTTCTCCACCGGCTATCCTATAGGTTTCGAATAATCCCATTTGAGCCCATCGCAATCCAAAACCATATCGAATGGCATCATCTATTTCTTGAGTTGTGGCAATTCCATCTTTTATGAGCCATAAACCTTCGCGCCAAACAGCTTCTAAAAATCTATCTGCAATATGCGCATCAATTTCTTTTCTAACGTGTAATGGGAACATTCCTAGAGAAGTTAATACTTCTTTTGCTTTATTTATCGTAGCCTCTGAATTTGCAGGGGAAGGAACTAGCTCAATTAATGGTAACAAATAGACTGGATTAAAAGGGTGTGTAACAATAATTGAATCAGGTCTTATGGATTCTTCTTGAAGCTCTGATGGTTTGAACCCTGATGTTGAAGAGCCAATAACTGCATCAGAGGATGCATAATTTATTATTTCATTAAACACTTTATGTTTGAGGGCCAATCTCTCAGGCACACTTTCTTGGATCCAAGTAGCTCCATCAACTGCATCTTTTATATTTTCACAAAACTTAAGTGATCCTTCAGTAGGTAAATTGACATCATACAACATTGGCAAAGCATGCCGTGCATTTTCTAAAACTGCTTTTATTTTGCGCTCAGATTCAGGATCTGGATCATATAAATTTACATCCCATCCATTAAGCAAAAATCTTGCAAGCCAACCCCCACCAATAACACCACCACCAATTATTGCTGCTTTTTTTTCCATTTTTTTCTCATTTTATAAATGTCTTAATTAAGTTTTTTTTAATGCTAAGTAATAGCCTCTGTGTGGCCATCAACGGCCAAAGCTTGACCAGAGATTTTCATGCCAGACGGACTATCTAAAAAGTGAATCATATTCGCGATGTCATCAGCAGTAACCCATGTTTTCAATGATACAGCCGAAACATAATCATCGCGTACTTTTTGCTCATCAACACCTCTCGCCTTAGCTTCATTTTGCACTACCCGGTCCATCCGATCACCTTCTACAGCTCCAGGGCATATGCAATTTACACGAATGCCATCGCTTCCCATTTCCATAGCTAATGTTTTTGTTAATCCTACAATCCCCCATTTTGCTACGGCATATGGACTGCGATAGGGGTAACCGAACAATCCTGCAGATGATGACAAAAGAATTACCAAGCCAGATTTATTTTTGCGCATATGTTTTGCGGCCCATCGAACTAATAAAAATGTACCGTCCAATGTTGTGGCGAGTGTATCTTTCCAGTCTGAGTAATTTAAATCTTCAATTAAAGCTGCAGGACCACCTATACCAGCACCAGCGATTACAACATCAACACCATTTAAAAATTCATTGCATGCAGTAAAAAAATCATCCATTTCTTGTTCGTTAGTTACATTTGCACACATAGCTAGTGAATTGGGGTATTTCTTTTTGAATGTTTGGATCGCGTTTGGATCAATATCACAAATTGCAACTTTTGCGCCTTCTGCAAGATAGTTTTTTGCTATGACCAAGCCAATTCCTGCAGCTCCTGCAGTTATGACTACTCGCTTTTTACTCATTTGGGTAACCGTTTTACTAAATTTAGTTTTTCGCGAGTTTCTTCTGGGGTCATGATTGAACTGCCCATAGCTTCTATTATTGTTACAGCGCGTTCTACTAGTGCTTCATTTGTCGCTAATTGGCCCTTAGCCAACCATAAGTTATCTTCTAGTCCAACACGTACATTACCACCGGCTAAAACTGATGCTGCAACATATGGTAATTCATTGCGACCAATGGAAAATGCAGACCAATTCCAGTCATTTGGTACATTGTTCACCATAGCCATGAATGTATTTAAATCATCCGGCGCACCCCAAGGAATACCCATACATAATTGAACAAGTGCTGGAGATTTTAATATTCCTTTTTCCACCAAATTTTTGGCCAACCATAAATGCCCTGTATCAAAGGCTTCAATTTCTGGCTTTACTCCTAAGCTCTCCATCATCGACCCCATGGCTTCCAACATGCCGGGTGTATTTGTCATCACATAGTCTGCTTCTGCAAAATTCATTGTTCCACAATCTAGGGTGCAAATTTCAGGTAAACATTCGGCTATATGTGCTACACGTTCTTCTGCACTAGCCATATCTGTTGAATTTGAAAGTGGTAAAGGTCTGTCGGGAGATCCAAAAACCATATCACCGCCCATTCCCGCTGTTAGATTCAGAACCATATCTACTTCAGAATCTCTAACGCGGTCAGTAACCTCACGATAAAGCTTCAAGTCACGTGATGGCACACCTGTTTCAGGATCCCTGACATGGCAGTGAACAATTGCGGCACCAGCTTTTGCAGCTGCTATAGCACTTTCAGCAATCTCTTTTGGACTTCTTGGTACATGAGGACTTCGGTCCTGCGAGCTTCCAGAGCCTGTGATTGCGCAAGTGATGAATACTTTTGAGTTCATTGAGAGGGGCATATTAATATCCTTTGATTATTATAAATTATCGTAATCCTCTTGCATTAAGTGAGTATGCACTATTAGACATAAGATATGCAAAATTTACCAATACTCAAATCTTTTCCGATTACTATCGATTTTTTAGTTTATGATCGGTTTTCAAATCACTGCATGGCAAACTGTTTAGAGCCTTTCAGAGCTGCAAATACCTTAAGTGCAAATGATGTTTATGAATGGAATTTTGTAACACTTGACGGATTGTCTGTTCAAAGTTCCAGTGAATTAAGGTTAATGCCTGATCAAAAATTTGGTGAAACTAAACGAGCAGATTTTTTATTCATTATAGCTTCATACGATTTTCGAAGACATGATAGTGTGGCGTCAAGGCGAGCGCTTCGGGCAGCAATGAAGCGATATAAAAATATTATAGGATTAGATTCTGGTCCATGGATGATGGCTGGGGCTGGTATAATAGATAATCATCGTGCGACAGCTCATTGGGATATTATTGATGAATTTTCAGAAGAATTTGTAGAGGTTAATGTTGAACGGCAAAAATATATTTTTGATGGAAATATAGGGACTTGTGGTGGAGGAATGGCTGCTTTCGACCTCAGTCTGTCAATCATAAGAGAAATTAATGGTGTCACAGTTGCACTCGACGTTGCTTCTATATTTTTGAGTGGAGCTGATTTACCTCAAGAGTATAGAACAAATACCGTTTGTAAGATTCAAGAGGTGCAAAAAGCTTTGGAAATAATGCACAAAAATATTGAAGATATTTTAACAATACCGAATATTGCAAACAAAATTGGTATTAGTTCTAAACAATTACATAGATTTTTTTTAAAAGATCTAGGGCAGTCACCAAAGAAAGTTTATTTAAACATAAGATTATCATTTGGAAGGCATCTTTTACAGGCGACACAAAAGCCTATCAATGAAGTTGCTTTAAGGTCAGGGTATGAAAATGTTAGTGCATTTTCCCGCGCTTTTAAGATGCGATTTGATCAAACTCCTAGTAAGTATAGGAATCATTTTAATTAAAAAAATATTAGCTTTATGTGTAAATAATAAAAAGTAAGTTTGTTAGACAACGGTTTTTTTTACAGTATTAATAAATCTTTTTACGGTCTCAGAGTTCCCTGATTTTCTATATGAAACATATAGATCTATTAGGTCTTTGGATGGTTCAAATGGGACTAAGGAAACACCAGGTGGAGTTATATTCTTTACCCAAGCCGGGGCTAATGCAATACCAAGGCCGTGCGCTACAAACTGAAGTAAAGTGGACTTATCGATAATTTCACAGACAATATTTGGTTGAGCGCCAATTTTCCGAAAACCATTCCATAAAGCCTCGTGGAGTATTGGTCGAGCATGTTTGGGGTACCCAACTATTGGTTGATCTGCGATGTCAGATACTGAAAGGGACGTAGAACGTGAAAGTGGATTAGTATCAGCAAGAACGACTACGATAGGTTGGCGATGTAGAAGTTTGCTCGTGATAAAATCGTCCTCTTGAGCAGTTCTAACAAATGCTACGTCTGTACGATGAGCAATTAACTCCTTTGAGTGCTGTCCTGAAGAAGAAATTTCCAATATTTGCACATGTGCAGTTGGATCTATTTGGCGAAATTTAAGCAAAGCCTTTGGTAGCAAAATTGAAATTGCTTCATCTACGCCGCTCACACGGACATTGTGTAGGTCAGATTCAGCTGTATGGACAACATTAGAAACTGATTTTTCAATATCAGAAAGTATTCTCTTTGCATCCTGAAGGAACTCTGATCCGGCTTGGGTCAGGCTGACTTGACGGGTTGTTCTAAAAAGAAGCCGTGCGCCAAGTTCGTGCTCTAATGCAGAAACACGTTCAGATAGAGCCGGTTGGCTCAGCCCCAAACGAACACTAGCTCTTCTGAAGTGAAGTTCTTCAGCAACGGCTACGAAGCATTCCAGTTGTCTTATGTCCAATCAGATACCCTTTGTTAATTTATTTGATTACATTCACGCGCATTCTATCGTTTAATTGGGTTTCAAAATTATGAATTGCATTTGTATATTCCAATGTATCCAACGTGTCATCTCGCCCACGGATCAATGATGTTTGAGTAGATGTATCCATCTCAAACGGTATCAAAATCTCACCTGCTTTTATTGTTTGACTCACAAGATCAATAGATATCTCTTCACCACTTTTATTTTTTGAATACTCTAAGAGTGTGTCTCTTAACTCACTAGAAACTATAGGGAGTGCAAGGCCATTTTTTCGTGCATTATCATAAAATATTCCAGCGAAACCTGTTCCTATGCATGCATTAATTCCAAGCTGGCGCATGCCCCAGACCGCATGTTCGCGGCTTGAGCCACACCCAAAATTATCACCAACCACTAAAATATTTGCTTGTTTCCAAGGAGCTTTATTTAAAATAAATTCTGGACGTTTTTCTCCTGTATTATCAAAACGTAAATCTGCAAAAGTTCCATCTGCCAAGCCTTCTCGAGTGATCGTGATAAGAAAACGCTTTGGCATAATAACATCAGTATCGACGTTGGCCAGTGGCAATGGGGCGGCTATGCCTTTGATAGTTGTATTCATGTGCTTTTCTTTCATTTAAAGTTACGTACGTCAACCAAATGACCGGCTATGGCGGCTGCGGCAACCATTGCTGGTGACATCAGGTGGGTGCGTGCACCGCGGCCTTGTCGCCCTTCAAAATTTCTGTTGGTTGATGAAGCAACTCTTTCGCCATCCATAGCGATGTCATCGTTCATGGCTAAACACATAGAACATCCAGCTTCAGGACGCCATTCGAAACCAGAAGTTTCAAAAATACTACGGAGCCCTTCAGCTTCAGCTTTAATACGCGTCATGGCAGAACCGGGTACGACTATTGCTTCAACGCCTTTTGCAACTTGTCTGCCATCTAGTATTTTAGCGGCCTCTCGTAGATCCTCTATTCGACTATTTGTACAAGAGCCTATAAATGCCGTGTCGATAACGATCGATTGAGCCGATTGACCTTCGTCTAGCCCCATATATTCTAGTGACCGCTCTAAGGCTTTTTTAGCTTTAGGGGAAACATAGTCTTGGGCAGAAGGTACATGTGCAGTTATTGATATTGATTGATCTGGACTAGTTCCCCATGTGATCAGAGGTTCGATATCTGCTCCAGAAATCGTGACCTCTTGATCAAATATAGCATTGGGATCACTCACCCATTTTTCCCCTTTAAATTCAAATTGGCCACTATGAGGGTGGCCTTTCAGTGCTTTTTCAGTGGTTTCATCTGTTGCGATTAATGCCGCGCGTGCTCCTAACTCAACAGCCATATTACAAACAGTCATTCGACCAGCCATGTTAAGATTACGAATGGCAGAGCCAGAAAATTCCACTGCAAAGCCATTAGCGCCACCTGCGCCAATCACTTGGACAACCTTCATAATAATGTCTTTGGCTGTTACTCCAAGTGTCGTGTCTCCATTTATAGTGACGCGCATAGTTTTCATACGTTTATAACGAAGTGTTTGGGTGGCTAAAACATGTTCTACTTCAGAAGTGCCAATGCCAAAACCTAATGCACCAAAGGCCCCGTATGTTGTAGTATGACTGTCTCCACAAGCTATCAGCATACCAGGTACAACGAGCCCTTGTTCTGGAACTACTATATGTTCAATGCCTTGCCTAGGATCGCCTAGTCCGTAAAATGCAATCTCGTGAGTAGTGCAATTTTTTTCAAGATTATCTATGAGCAACTTAGATTGCGCATCATGTGCTTCAACGCTACGGGTCGCGTTAACGTGGTCTACAACTGAAAGATGTGCTTCTGGCCTCCATACATTTAATCCTTTGCTTTCTAATCCGGAGAAAGCCTGTGGGCTTGTATATTCATTCATTATATGAAAATCGACGTAAATGAGCATATCGCCATCTGGTAGATCACAAACTTTATGTGCGTCCACAAGTTTGTCATATAGGGTTCGTGTCATTGAGCAGTTTCCTTCTTATGGATGGGATACTGAGAAAAGAATTCTAACATGTGTTTTGTGACTTCTTGTGGTATCTCCTCAGCCATATAATGTGTTGCAGCAAGCGCTTCACCTTCGACATGAAGTGCACGTTGTCGCCAGAGATCTAGTGCATTAAAACAAGATTCAATAACTCCAAATTTCGCCCAAAGGGCCAAAATGGGCATCGTAAGTTTTTTTCCTTGGTCCGCATCGTCATGCTCTATATCAATGCTCGCAGCTGCACGGTAATCTTCACAGGTTGAATGTATTGTGTTGGGATCCTTAAAAGAAGCTAGATATTCTGCTAATGCTTCTGGGGAAAATGGATTTTGACCGTGTGCTTGATTTAAACACTTTAACTTCCAAAATCCTTCTGGATCTGCTGAGATCATTTTTTCAGGCAATGGATTTGGTTGTGTTAGAAAAAACCAGTGCCAATATATCTGTGCAAAATTTGCACTAGTACCAGCATACATTTCCCGTGTAGGTGCAATATCTAATAATACCATGGCTTCAATACGATCGGGGTAGTCAAGGCCAAGTCGGTGTGCAACTCTAGCCCCTCGATCGTGGGCACCAACCAAAAATTTATTGTGTCCCAATCGTTTCATCATGGCGACTATATCCTTTGCCATGGCTCGCTTTGAATAAGGATAGTGATTTGCGTCAGAGTTTGGCTTGTCAGAGGCGCCATATCCTCGCAGATCTGGGCAAATAACTTGATAAGATCCTGAAAGAATTGGCGCCACAGCATGCCACATTGCTGATGTTTGAGGGTAGCCATGAAGAAGGACGATTGGCTTTGCATTTTTTGGGCCAGAGCGGCGAACAAATAAATTTGCACCATCTCCTTCAATATATTCTTCTACAAAATCCTCAAACATTTAAAACTCCATATAGAAATTAAGCTTATTTTATTATACAGGTTTAATAGGAATGTTTAATCGTAAAAACTGATCAGTAATTGCGACTATTAATATAGTCAAATTCCGATAGTGTGCTACATGATATCTACATTTTTAATTGGGAGGATATAATGAAAATGTTTTTAAAAGCTGCATGTCTTGCAGCTGTAGCATCAGTGCCATCGGTTGCTTCTGCAGCATGTGATAGTGGTGAAGTGGTTATCAAGTTCAGTCACGTTACTAATACTGACAAACATCCAAAAGGTATCGCTGCCACACTCTTGGAGCAGCGAATTAATGATGAGATGAATGGTAAGGCCTGTATGGAAGTTTATCCAAATTCTACACTTTATAATGATAATAAAGTACTAGAAGCCCTGCTTCAGGGTGATGTTCAACTAGCCGCACCATCTTTATCAAAATTTGAAAAATTCACAAAACAGTTCCGAATTTTTGATTTACCATTTATGTTCAAAAATATTAATGCAGTTGATGCATTCCAAGCATCTGAAACTGGTCAAGCTATGCTAGATTCTATGCAGAAACGTGGATTGCAAGGATTGGGTTACTGGCATAATGGAATGAAGCAAATGTCAGCAAATGTTGCATTGAATGCACCTTCAGATGCAAATGGGTTAAAATTCCGAGTAATGTCTTCAGATGTGCTTGTTGCGCAAATGGAAGCAATGGGAGCAAGTCCACAAAAGATGGCTTTCTCTGAAGTTTATGGTGGATTACAGCAGGGTGTCGTTGATGGTCAAGAAAATACCTGGTCAAATATTTATGGAAAGAAATTTTTTGAAGTCCAAGATGGGACAACAGAAACTGATCATGGCATCTTAGATTATTTGGTTGTTACTAATATTGATTGGTTGAATGGATTAGATGCGGATGTTCGCGATCAGTTTTTAACAATTTTTAATGAGGTAACTGAACTTAGAAATGCTGAGTCTTACGCCGTCAACCAAGCGAATAGACAAGCAATCATAGATGCTGGTGGTGAGGTTCGTACTCTGACATCAGAACAACGTCAATTATGGGTTGATGCTATGAAACCAGTTTGGTCTAAATTTGAGAGCGATGTTGGTGCTGAAAATATTGCAGCCGCTCAAAAAATCAATATGGCAAACTAAAACAGTTGGCGCGTTGAGTGATCAACGCGCCTTCTTTATTCAAGTCAGAGATTTCAGGGGCTATCATGAAAGAAGAAAGTTCGTGGGTTGATCGTATTGAGGAAAACTTAATAGCAGTAATTTTAGGCACCATGGCCTTATTAACATTTGCTAATGTTGTCGCTCGGTATGTATTTAACTCTAATATTTTTTGGGCTTTAGAATTAACAGTATTTTTATTTGCATGGTTGGTTTTATTGGGTGCCACTTATGCAGTTAAAAAAACTTCACACCTAGGTGTTGATGCAATTATAAACACACTTGGATCAAAAAAACGTAAAATTTTGGCATTATTTGCAGCATTTATTTGTATTTTTTATGCATTTTTAATGCTCAAAGGATCCTGGGATTATTGGGCTCCCTATGCAAACTTACCCACAACTGAAGGTCGTTGGTTTCCAATTGGATTTGATTTTACAGTCCGTGGTCGTGGTTGGTATGAAACACAAGATATTCCAGTACCATTTTTTATGCGATGGCTTGAAACTGTGTTTAATGATGGAATGGAATATGAAAAATTACCTAAGGTTGTTCCATATTTTGTAATGCCACTATCTATGGCTTTATTGCTATTTCGCTTTATTCAAGCGGGGGTATCAATTTGGAAAGGTAAAATGGATATGTTGATTGTCAGCCATGAGGCTGAAGAAGAAGTTGAAGAAGCAAATAAAGCCATGGTTGCTGAGGAAATAAAATAATGGAACTTTTCTTACTTTTTGCAATGGTGATTATTTTAATGCTGATCGGTGTGCCAATTGCAGTATCATTAGGTTTTTCATCGATTGTTTTTCTCCTGATTTTTTCTGATAGCTCTTTAGCATCGGTCGCACAAACAATTTTTGAAGCTTTTGAAGGACATTCAACACTTCTCGCTATACCATTTTTCATTTTAGCTTCTTCATTTATGTCAACTGGCGGTGTGGCAAAAAGAATTATAAGGTTTTCAATTGCGCTTGTGGGTCACTTACGTGGTGGATTAGCAATTGCAGGCGTATTAGCTTGTATGATTTTTGCGGCACTATCGGGTTCTTCGCCAGCTACAGTGGTTGCAATTGGTTCAATTGTTATCGCTGCTATGAGGCAAGTTGGTTATACCAAAGAATTTGCCGCAGGAGTAATCTGTAATGCTGGTACTTTAGGAATATTGATACCACCTTCGATTGTTATGGTTGTATACGCTGCAGCAGTAGAAGTGTCGGTTGGACGAATGTTCTTAGCAGGTGTTATTCCAGGTTTATTAGCAGGATCCATGTTGATGGTTGGTATCTATGTAATGGCGCGTGTTAAAAATATGCCATCTGGTAAGTGGTTGGGTTGGCGCGAAATATATGAAAGCTTTAACGACGCTGCGTGGGGTTTGCTTTTAATTGTA
>Ga0066606_10000489_pt1 | contig 24325 bp, 29 predicted proteins | sample SaaInlV_DNA_100m_FD_60386 | JGI IMG/M metagenome (GOLD analysis project Ga0066606, IMG submission 60386) | Marine microbial communities from expanding oxygen minimum zones in the Saanich Inlet - SI075_LV_DNA_100m | ecosystem: Environmental > Aquatic > Marine > Unclassified | place: British... | reverse complement strand
CGAGTGCCTAGAACTAGTGCTCGGTACACGGCGTCGTGTCGACCGAGTCGATGAATCGAAAGATCCTGAAGCTTAGGGCGTTTCGGTGAAGACGCAACAGTCATGTCGATTGCCGATGGCTGTCCGATAGCGTCAAGTTCTTCTTCGGAGATAGCGAACGCCTGATGCTGAAGACGGGAACTCTCCATCGAGGCAGCATCGATATCTGCTACCAGTAACGATTCGTCGAAACGAGGCGAAGTTCCGAGTAGCTCTCCGTCGGGTCCGGCAAGCATGCTGCCGCCATCGAACACGAGCTCGTCTTGCCCGCCGATCTGGTTTGTATAGAGCGTGTACACACGATTTCGACGGGAAAGATCAGTAACGATGTTGACTCGATCACCCTGTTTTCCTGATTCATAAGGCGACGAGTTTATGTTGACGATTATTTGGGCACCGTTCGCACACTGGACTTCTGATGGTCCAATCTGTTGCCAGATGTCTTCACAAATATTGATGCCAACCTTGATGCCGTTAATCGACAGAACCGGACATTCTGATCCCGGTGTGAAGTAGCGACGCTCGTCGAATACACCGTAATTGGGCAGGTGGATTTTTCGATAAGTTGTGATGACTTTACGATTGTGAAGTACTGCCGCCGCGTTGAAGAGCTTGGTTCCTGTTGGAGTCTCTTCAGAATCAACGAATCCGACCACCGCAACTATGTCGCCGACTGACGATGCAATACGATTCAGCGCCGCTTTGTTGGCAGCGATGAAATTGTCGTAGAGCACGAGGTCTTCAGGCGGGTAACCCGTGATCGTAAGCTCAGGAAAGGCGACTAGATCAGCGCCTTGATCCTGAGAGAGACCGATCCATTTTTCGATCAGTCTCGCGTTTCCGTCGATGTCACCGACGTTTGTATTTACCTGAGCGGCCGCAACTCTAAGAGTTCCGCTCGAACCCGAACTGCCGTTATCGGAAGTCATAGCGATTCGATTCTACTGCTGTTGCTAGTCGTTGCTGCCTGATCGCGCCATGATCGGTGGTCGTGCATAGCCGCTCACCGTAGGCAATCGCGAATCGCCAGTTAGGAAGATGTCGATTTGGCGAGCAGCCCGACGTCCGCTGGCGATAGCGTGAACTACTAGCGATTGACCCCGCTGCATGTCTCCACAAGCAAATACTTTTTCAAGGTTTGTTTGCAGGCTACCGTTTGCCGCAACGTTTCCACGAGCGTCGTAATCAACGCCAAGTGCGTCGAGTAGACCATCGTGTTGCGGATGAAGGAAGCCCATGGCGAGAAACACAGCCTCTGCTTCGATATTGAATTCGCTACCAGTGATTTCGTTCATATTGACACGACCGGTTTCTTCGTCTTTCACCCATTCGATCCGAGCGCACTCAAGTCGTTTCAGATTTCCGTCATGATCGCCAACGAATCGCTTCGTCAGAACGTTGAAATCACGGTCGCCACCTTCTTCGTGCGCACTTGATGTGCGGAAGATGGTCGGCCACTGTGGCCACGGGTTCGTTTCTATACGAGTTTCAGAAGGACGAGGCATGATCTCCATCTGTATGATGCTTGCCGCACGTTGACGATGTGATGTGCCGAGACAGTCGGCACCTGTATCACCACCACCAATGATTACGACGTTCTTGCCGCGTACGTCGATAGTTTCTTCTGGAGAGAATTCCTGGCCCTTGAGCTTTCGGTTCTGCTGGGTAAGGAACTCCATGGCGTAGTGAACGCCATTTAGCTCTCGACCTTCAACCGGAAGATCCCTAGGAACAGTGGAGCCACCCGACAGGCAAATCGCATCGAATTTTTCGAGCAGCTCTTCGTGTGTGATATCGACACCAACGTTGGTGCTAACGCGGAACTTCACGCCTTCACCGCGCATCTGGTTTATTCGACGTTCGATGACTTCCTTTTCGAGTTTGAATTCAGGAATGCCAAGCGCCAAAAGACCGCCAATGTACTCGTTACGTTCGTAAACAGTGACAGTATGACCGGCGCGAGCGAGCTGCTGGGCGGCGGCAAGACCTGCAGGCCCTGATCCGATGACAGCAATTTTCTTGCCAGTTTTGTTGGCTGAAGATTCGGGTTTGATCCAACCTTCGTTCCAGCCGTGTTCAACGATCTGCTTTTCGATCATCTCGATGGTTACCGGGTCAGAGTTCACTGAGAGTGTGCATGATGCCTCACATGGAGCAGGGCAGATGCGACCGGTGAATTCCGGGAAGTTGTTCGTAGCGTGTAGACGCTGAACCGCTTCTTCCCAGTTTCCGTGATAGACGAAGTCGTTGAACTCAGGAATCAAGTTTCCTAGAGGGCAACCGCTGTTACAAAACGGCACACCGCAATCCATACAGCGACTTGCTTGCTTGCGAGCGTCAGACTCGTCCCATTTCAGATATACCTCTTGCCAATCGCCAATTCGTTCATTCGCATTACGGCGCGACGGTGTTCGGCGGGCGGCTTCCATGAATCCAGTTACTTTACCCATGGCTGCCAATCCCTTCCTTTATATCGGTCGTATCAGCAGCTACATCAGACGAAGCTGCTCGCCCACGTAGGACTCGTGCGTAGTCTCGTGGGAATACTTTCTTGAATTTCGTAATCGAGGTCGCCCAATCGGCGAGCAGTTCTTCTCCGACCTGGCTGCCGGTGTACATGACGTGGTTTTCGATCATTTCTTTGAGCTCTACGTCATCGGTTGAACCCGGTACGACGTCAATTAGATCAGCGATAGCGTCGTTGAAGCGACCGCTGAACGATCCGTCTTCGTCGATCACGTACGCCACACCACCGCTCATACCTGCGCCGAAGTTACGGCCGGCAGATCCGAGAACGACAACTCGACCGCCCGTCATGTACTCACAACCGTGATCGCCAATGCCTTCAACAACGGCAGTAGCTGCCGAGTTTCGAACAGCGAATCGTTCGCCAGCGAGCCCGTTTACATAAGCCTCACCACCCGTTGAACCGTACAGCGCAACGTTACCAATGATGATGTTGTCTTTGGCCTCGTAAGAACTATTAGTCGGAGGAGTGATGATTAGTCGACCACCAGAAAGCCCCTTACCGAAGTAGTCGTTCGAATCGCCTTCGATTTTGAACGTGACACCCTTCACCAGCCATGCACCAAAGCTCTGACCAGCAGAACCTTGGAACGTGAACTTAATCGAGCCATCGGGCAATCCTGCTTCACCAGTCTTCTTGGCGATGACACCACTCAAAGTAGCGCCAACCGTTCGGTTGATGTTGGTGACAGGGAGAGTTGCCGAAATTTCGTTTCCGTGGTCGATCGCAGGACGAGCGAGTTCGATAAGTTCGTTATCGAGTGCTTCGTCCAGCCCGTGATTCTGCAAAATCTGCTGATAGGGGTGGTCCTGGGTCAGAACTTCCGGCTTCATCAGAATTGGTGAAAGATCGAGAGTCTTCGCCTTCCAGTGGTCGATGTCAGTGCGAGCCTTCAGCTTGTCGACTCGACCAATCATTTCGTTGACTGTTCGGAAGCCCAATTTTGCCATAAGTTCGCGCAGGCCTTCTGCAAGGAACATGAAGTAGTTCACTACGGCGTCAGGTGTGCCAGAGAACTTCTTGCGAAGTTCTGGATCCTGAGTCGCAACACCAACTGAGCATGTGTTGAGGTGGCACTTACGCAACATGATGCAACCCATCGAAATGAGGGCTCCTGTTGCGATCCCCCATTCCTCGGCACCCAACAACGCAGCGACCAGAACATCGAGGGACGTCTTCATCTGGCCGTCTGTCTGAACAACGATTCGATCACGAAGACCGTTGGCAACTAGAACCTGCTGTGTTTCGGCAAGGCCGAGCTCCCAGGGCAATCCAGCGTGGCGAATCGAGCTGAGAGGCGATGCACCGGTACCACCAGAGTCGCCTGAGATAAGAACAACGTCGCCCTTACCTTTAGCTACACCCGCGGCGATGATTCCAACGCCAGCCACAGAAACGAGTTTCACGTGGACTCGAGCGCTGGGGTTAACGTTCTTAAGGTCGTGGATCAGCTGAGCCAGGTCCTCAATCGAGTAAATGTCATGGTGCGGCGGAGGTGAGATTAGCTCTACACCGGGAGTTGTCTTCCTTATATAGGCGATGTAATCCGAAATCTTTCGACCCGGAATTTCTCCACCTTCACCCGGCTTTGCTCCCTGCGCCATCTTGATCTGAAGATCCTTGGCATTCGTTAGGTAGTTGGTTGTTACACCGAATCGACCTGAAGCAACCTGCTTCACCGCGCTCGAACGGTCGTCGCCGTTGTCGTCCAGTACGAAGCGTTCTGGGTCTTCGCCACCTTCACCAGTGTTCGAACGAGCACCGATACGGTTGGTCGCAATGGCAAGAGTTTCGTGAGCTTCACGACTAATCGAGCCAAGCGAAATTGCTCCGGTAGCGAAACGCTCAGCGATAACTGAAGCTGGTTCCACTTCGTCGAGAGGAATCTCATCTCCGAAGACCGGCTCCAGCATGTTTCTGATCGTGATGTGTTGGTTGCCTTCGTCGTTAGACGCAGACTCAAACTGCTTGAACGTATCGGAATCGTTGCGCGTTACGGCGTCCTGCAACAGAGCGATCGTGTCAGGATTCCACATGTGGCGTTCGCCAGTTGATCGCCAGAGATAAAGACCACCAAGATCGAACTTCAGGTTCGACGGAATGTTGTCCGGCGAGTAAGCCCGAGAGTGGTTGGCAAGCAAGTCGAGAGCGATCTCTCTTGTGCCGATTCCGCTGATGCGTGAAACGGTCCAAGTGAAGTATTCATCGACAAGTTCCTGAGAAAGTCCCAAGGCTTCGAATACCTGTGCACCAATGTAGCCCTGAAGGGTAGAAATACCCATCTTGGCCATAGTCTTCACAACGCCTTCTTCGATAGCTTCTCGGAAATTTTCTTCTGCAGTATCTTGAGAGGGAATCTTTTCTTCAGCCGTTGGGCGAAGGCGAAGACCAGCAATGGTCTCGAATGCCAAATATGAGTTGATCGCCGATGCACCGTAGCCGAAGAGTGTTGCGAAGTGATGAACTTCGCGTGGCTCACCAGACTCGACGATGATGTCGGCCTGAGCACGGTTACGTTCGCGAATCAGGTGATGATGAACAGCACTGGTTGCGAGAAGCGAGGGTACGTAAGAATTTTCGCTATCGACACCACGATCAGACAGGATCAACAGCGTGTATTCGTCTTCGATTGCCTGACTTGCTTCTTCGCGGATTCGAACGAGTGCAGCATCAAGTGCTTCTGCTCCACCTGAAACAGGGAAGAGAGTTGAGATCGTCTTTGCTTTCACACCGGGAACGTTCGAAGCCTTGATCTTGGCTAGCTCTGAATTCCTTAGTACCGGGTGATCGATACGCAACATGCGACAGTGCGCAGCAGTCGTTTCGAAAATGTTCGGACGTCGTCCAGCAGGTACAGCTCGCTGAGTAATTAGCTTTTCTCGAATAGCATCGAGCGGCGGGTTGGAAACCTGAGCGAACGCCTGCTTGAAGTAAGCAAACATGTTTTGTGGCTTATCGGAGAGAACCGCCAGCGGTGCGTCGTTACCCATCGATCCCTGCGGTTGGTGACCTGTAATCGCCATTGGGTGAACGAGCATGTCAAGATCTTCTCGAGAGTAACCAAAAGCCATCTGACGGCTAACGAGAGTATCGACATCTGGTTCAGGAACGTTCTTGGCATCTGGAAGAGTTTCGATGGTTGCTCGATTTTCTTCGAGCCATTCACCGTAAGGATTATCAGAGGCGATGCGTTGTGCTACTTCATCAGGCTCAACGATTCGCTGCTCTTCGAAATCGATTAGGAACATGCGTCCCGGCTCGAGCCGCGAGCGATACTTGATGCGGTCGGGGTTGATGTTCAACACACCGGATTCCGAAGCCATCACCAAGAGATCGTCTTTAGTCACCCAGTAACGGAAAGGGCGAAGACCGTTTCGGTCGAGTACTGCACCAACAGCGTCACCATCGGTGAACACGATCATTGCCGGTCCGTCCCAAGGCTCCATAACGTTGCCGTGGAATTCGTAGAAATCTTTCACGTTCTGAGGCATTGATTCGTGACCGTGCCATGCGGCAGGCATCATCATTGCGGCAGTGTGTTCAACCGATCGTCCTGTCATTCGTAGCAGCTCGAACACGTTGTCGAGTGAAGCAGTGTCGGAAGCATCGTCAGATTCACAAATAGGTGTTAGCTGGTCGATCTTGTCACCGAAGTGAGGTGATTCGATATTGCGCTCACGTGCCTGCATCCAGTTTCGGTTACCACGAACGGTGTTGATCTCACCGTTGTGAGCAAGCATTCGATATGGGTGAGCAAGCTTCCACGAACCAAGCGTGTTGGTTGAGAAGCGTGAGTGGACCAGACCGAAAGCACTAATCATGCTTTCGTCTTGGAGGTCGAGATAGAACTTACCAAGCTGATGAGTCAGCAACATGCCCTTGTATATCATGGTGCGTGCCGACCAAGAACAGACGTAGAACTCTCGCAAAAGAGTCTTCTTGGTTTCGCTATCTGTCTCTCCGTTGACGAAGCCCTTTTCGGTCGACTTGCGTGCCAAATACATGAGGCGTTCAAGGTCGTCTTCTTCTACATCGTCTGGGGCGGCCACAAACATCTGTGCGAACTTCGGCATGATCGATCTGGCGGTGATACCAGCGTTGTCGGCATCGGTAGGAACATCACGCCAGCCCAGTACGGTCATCCCATTTTCGGTTGCCGAATTTCCGAGAGCATTACGAGCTGCTTTGTTGAGTTGTTCATCTACTGGCAGAAACACCATGGCTACGCCGTAGCGGCGTTCGTCCGGAAGCTCAATGCCCTGTTCCTTCGCAACCTTTCGCATGAATGCGTCCGGCATTTGAATCGTTATACCGGCACCATCGCCTGTTAGAGGGTCTGCACCCGCTGCGCCACGGTGGTCGAGATTAACCAGCACTTCGAGTGCTTGATTAACAATCTGGTGAGATTTTTCACCCGTGATGTTGGCAACCATGCCGACACCACAGGCGTCTCGTTCCAGTTCAGGAACGTACAACCCTTTTTCAGCTACGTCAGAAAAATCTGGCAGCTTGAAATCTGGCTGTGATTCACCTAGGTGCGATTCAAAATTATTCCGGACTTCGGTCATGTTTCTCCTAGTAGGAAGATCAAGTGGTTTCGAGATAGACAACTGGTTTACAGGTGTCGGTACCTCGCCAGTTCATAATCAGTCACTGTATTGCTGAACTCCTGCCATTCGAGCCGCTTGTTAGCGAGGAAGTTCGCCAGCACGGTCGAGCCAAGTGCTTTTTCGAGCAACTCGCTCTTCTCCGCAAGATGAATCGCTTCATCAAGTGTTCGAGGCAGGCGTGCCACACCATGTTCGCTCAGCTCAGAATCCGACATTTGGAAAACGTCGTTATCGAGTGGCTCAGGTAGTGGAAGTTTGTTTTCGATGCCATCGAGGCCTGCAGCAAGCAGAACCGAGAATAGTAAATAAGGGTTAGCGGCCGAATCAGGGGCGCGGTATTCGAGCCTGATGCTCTCCTCACGACCCGGTCGGTAACTTGGAATACGAATCAGGTCCCCAAAATTACCAGTCGTCCACGACGCAAAAATTGGGGCTTCGAGACCCGGTAACAGGCGTTTGTACGAATTGACCCACTGGTTGGTTACAACGCAGATGTCGGCAGCGTGGCGCATGAGCCCGGCGATGAAATGGCGACCCGTATCAGACAGGTTCAGTTCGTCATCAGCATCGAAGAACGCATTGTCGTCGCCATTGAACAACGACATGTGGGTGTGCATCCCCGATCCGTGGCGATCGCCAAATGGTCGCGGCATGAATGTAGCCAAGGCACCTTCTGCGGCGGCCAGTTCCTTGGCAATAACTTTGAAAGTAATAATCGAATCTGCCATCGTCAAAGCGTTGGTGTGCCGTAGATCAATCTCGTGCTGGTCAAATCCAACCTCGTGATGGCTGTGCTTCACGGGGATGCCCATTTTTTCAAGAGTCAGAACCGTGTCACGGCGAAGATCTGCACCGACACCATCAACAGAAGTTTGATCGAAGTAACTACTACGATCAATTCGGGCACGTTCGTCTGGCTCACCAGTGTCGTAGTAATACTCGATCTCTGGCGACACGTAAAAGGTGAATCCCATATCGGCGGCTCTGACGAGGTTGCGTCTGAGAACTTGCCTTCCGTCAGCAACCGACGGTGCACGAAGCGGTGTTTCTATATCGCAGAACATACGCGCAACAGCGTCGGTGCTCGGTCTCCAAGGTAGAACTTGGAACGTTGAAGGGTCGGGCATGGCGACCATGTCCGACTCATCGGCTCGAGTTAATCCCTCTATAGAAGCACCATCGAAGCTAGCTCCGTTTTGCATCACGCCTTCGAGCTCGTCGATCGTTATTGCGAATCCCTTGAGCGTTCCCAAAATATCGGTGAACCACAGACGAATGAACTTAACGTCATGCTCGCGTGCCGACATCAAGACGTACTTGATCGCCTCTTCGTCAGGTTTCTGTGGGCTATTTTCGGGTGACTGTGTCATGTACTGGTTGAAGCATTTTGGAAGTTGTCGAAACCGTTCCAAATTCCGGTTGTTCTAAATTTGACCGAAGATTGAGTATTGAAAAATGTTGCAGGCTTGTCAATTAAGTCATGTGTTCCCATAGGAATCTAACGGCATGGCGAAACGATAATCTAAAAACTCAGACCACTTATATTGCTCCCGTACGCGCACTATGCACGAGCGTCCTGTTAACAGTTTGTTTCAATTTGAAACATTTTCAATAAGGCAGGATTGTTATTTCGTTTCGAATCCCACATCAAAACTAGCTGCCCCTTCCCGGCGATCGGAAGCGATACCCAACGTTCCACTGCGTTTCAATGAAGTGATTCGATACATCATCGATCTTGCTGCGCAGCCGCCTGATATGGACGTCGACTGTGCGGGTTCCACCAAAGTAGTCGTACTCCCAAACACTTCGCAGCAGCGATTCGCGGCTGAATACACGACCGGGATTCAACGCTAGATATTTCAGCAGTTCATATTCCTTGTAGGTTAAGTCGACCTTGTGCCCCTTTAGAACCACCTCGTACCGATCACAATCGATCGCCAAATCGCCATGGATTATCAAATTGTCCGTTTCAGTCGGCGCGTTTATCGACATGGCGATGTTCAAACGAAGCAAAATTTCTTCAGCGGTGCATGGAAGAAAACAGACTTCGATTTCTTCGCGTGCCGCATTAATGTCTTCAAGTCCCACTACCGGAAGTACCACAACCACCGGAACACCGGCATCAGCTGCAGCATGAACGATGCCTGAAGGGCCGGCTAGCCCAGTGCCAGCACCCCATACAACGGCTCCTTCAACACTAGATGCAAGCTCCTCCTTGCTCGTATCAGCAGTGAACTTCACGAGTCTTAGTGAGGAGTTGAGTGTAGTGATTCCGGCCGCGAGGCGTTCAGACTCTGAATCGGCAAACCCAAGAAGGGCGATGGAACTCACTAAATTGCACCCGGTTTCAGTAGCATGCCTGTTCAGGCTCTGCGCTGTTTTAGCTTTCGCACTCGCGTGCCCTTGCCATAGTTGACGTCACAGGCTGCGATGACGAAGCAAATAAGGTTATTCGTTTGTGGTGATTTTCACAACCTTTGAGTACGAATGGCGCGCCATCGCTCCGTTATTCGTTAAAAGGCATTAATTCTCGTTGACTTGCCCGGGTAGCCGTTCGTATACTTACTCTTCGTGGCTCGATCAATATCGGTCGAGCTCACTTTTTTGTGACCTTTTTTCTGGACGATAATTTGCCCACGATTAACCAATTGGTGCGGAACTCACGTAAGCAGAAGCGGCGTAAGCCTAAAACTCCTGCTTTGCGAGTTGCATTTAACTCATTCTCAAGTCAGCAAGTAGAGCTGAAAAAGGGAAGCCCGCAAAAGCGCGGCGTTTGCCTTCAAGTTCGAACTGTTACACCGAAAAAGCCTAACTCGGCTCTTCGTAAAGTGGCTCGAGTCCGATTGAGCAACGGGATGGAAGTAACTGCTTACATTCCAGGTGAAGGTCACAACCTGCAGGAACACTCGGTTGTCCTTATAAGAGGCGGCAAGGTTCCTGACCTCCCTGGTGTCCGTTACCACATTGTTCGTGGAACGCTGGACACGTCAGGTGTTGAAGATCGAAAGCGCGGTCGTAGTAAATACGGCACTTCAAAGAGTTAAATACTAAAAATCACTGACAATAACGACCGCCTGCCAAAAAACTAATTGGCAGGGTAAACGGCTTAGTTTGCCAGAGACATTATTTGAACACGCTCAAATAACGAGAATACGAAGGTAAGTACATGGCACGCAGGCGCCGCCCTCAACGTAGGCAAATAGCTCCAGACCCCCTCTATGGGAGTGTGGAACTCACCCGGTTCATCAATCGTTTAATGATTGGTGGAAAAAAGTCGGTTGCTCAGCGGGCAATGTATGAAGCCCTCGGCAAACTCGAAATAGAAACCGACAGGCCGGCACTGGAAATTTTTGACCAGGCAGTACGAAATGCAATGCCTGCATTGGAAGTAAAGCCTCGCCGTGTTGGTGGTGCTACTTATCAGGTGCCGGTTGAAGTGCGACCCGAACGTCGGGGTGCGCTAGCACAGCGATGGCTGATCACAGCTGCGCGAGAGCGTTCCGGTAGTCCAATAGCTGAACGGCTATATACAGAACTACTGGAGGCTTCCCGAGGTGGTGGGACCGCCGTTAGAAAGCGTGAGGACTTGCACAGAATGGCCGAAGCCAACAGAGCGTTTGTACATTATCGCTGGTAGGACCGGAATTTAATCAGCCGCAAAGCCGCTCCGATGAATTTCTCACGGGGACGGAACGGATGGCAACTTAGAGATGACAACTACATCTGCAAAAAAAATCGACCTGGAAAAGGTTCGAAACATAGGCTTCATCGCTCACATCGATGCTGGTAAGACCACAGTGACAGAGCGTGTGCTCTTCTTCACTGGTGAGACTTACAAGATCGGTAACATCGATGAAGGAACGACCGTTATGGACTTCATGTCGCTTGAGCGCGAGCGTGGAATTACCATCGGTTCTGCTGCTACCAACGCCCAATGGGATGGCCACCAGGTCAACATTATCGACACCCCGGGCCACGTTGACTTCACCGCTGAAGTAGAGCGTTCACTCCGCGTGCTCGACGGTGGTGTTGTTGTTCTTGAGTCAGTCTCGGGTGTGCAGCCCCAGTCTGAAACTGTTTGGCGTCAGGCCGACACATACAAAGTTCCTCGCATGATCTTCGTCAATAAGATGGATCGTCTTGGAGCAGATTTCAACTACGCTGTGAACACGGTCCACGAGCGGCTCGGCGCTAACGCTGTCCCTATTCAGATGCCTATGGGTTCTGAATCTGACTTCGTTGGTCTGATCGACCTTGTTGGGCAGAAGGCTTACCACTATCCAGAGGCAGAAGCTGTTGAGCACACGCTCATCGATATTCCTAGTGAATACGCAGAGGCGGCCGAGGAAGCACGCCAGTACCTTATTGAAAAAGTTGCTGAAACAGACGATGCGCTTATGGATAAGTTCCTCGAAGAAGAGGAAATCACCAACGAAGACCTCAAAAAAGCGCTTCGTAAAGCAACCATCGAACTCAAGATATTCCCTGTATGTGTAGGTTCAGCACTCAAGCACCGTGGTGTACATCCACTGCTCGACGCTGTTGTCGACTACCTTCCTTCTCCGCTCGACGTTGAGGCAATCAAGGGTGTTGACCCTGCCGATGAGTCAATCAAGCTCGAACGACAACCTTCAGTCAATGACCCTATGTCGGCACTAGCGTTCAAAGTTGTAACCGATCCGCACGTTGGTCGGCTCGTTTACCTCCGGGTCTACTCGGGAATCCTTGAATCGGGCGTAAACATCTATAACTCGAGCACTCGTTCGAGAGAGCGAATCGGTCGTCTCATGGTCATGCATGCCGACTCTCGCGAAGAGAAAAAGTCGGCAGGTCCTGGTGAAATCGTTGCAGCAATCGGTCTTAAGGACACGATCACTGGTCAGACTCTTTGCCCGCAGGATGCACAGATTTCACTAGAGCAAATTTCATTCCCCGAGCCAGTTCTTTCTGTAGCGGTCGAGCCTAAAACTCGAACCGACCAAGAGAAGATGTCGACCGCATTGGTTCGATTGGCTGATGAAGACCCTACACTTGTCGTTTCAAGCGATGAAGAGAGCGGTCAGGTCATCCTCGCAGGAATGGGTGAGCTCCACCTCGACGTAATCGTTGAACGAATGCGTCGAGAGTTCAATGTAGATGCAACGGTCGGTGCTCCTCGAGTTGCCTACCGTGAGACAGTTACCAAGACTGCAACTGCCCAAGGTAAATTGGTCAAGCAAACTGGTGGTCACGGACAGTTCGGTGACTGCACACTTCGACTTGAACCGGTTGAGCCGGGTGCTGGGTTGTTATTTGAATCTGAGATTACTGGTTCGACTTTACCTCGTGAGTACTTCAGGCCAATTGAACAGGGCTTCCGTGAGGCTGCCCGTTCAGGTGTGATCGCTGGATACCCAGTGGTCGATATGAAGGCAGTGTTGGTAGATGGTTCGCACCACGACGTCGATTCTTCTGAAATGGCTTTCAAAGTGGCTGCCTCTATGGCATTCAAATCTGCTATGGCGAAGGGCAAACCCGCCCTTCTTGAGCCGATTATGAAAATCGAAGTTATTACTCCTTCTGAATATCTTGGTGATGTGCTTGGAGACTTGAATTCCAGACGCTCTCAAGTTCAGAACATGGAAATCCGTGGATTGACGCAGGTAATCCATGCGTTTATACCGCTTGCGGAAACCTTCCAGTACGCCACGCATGTTCGTTCGCTAACCACCGGTCGTGCCAGCTTCTCAATGGAGTTGGATCACTACTCGGCAGTACCGAAAAACGTTGCAGAGAAAGTGTCAGGAAATTAGAGAATGCCAGGACAGAAAATACGAATCGTCCTAAAAGCGTTCGATCACCGAGTGTTGGACATCTCCGCTCAGCAGATTATGGAAACTGCAGAGCGAACAGGTGCCCAAACAGCCGGACCGGTTCCTTTGCCTACGGCAAAGCGCCGATTCACTGTGATCCGAGGGCCTCACGTACACAAGGACTCCCGTGAGTACTTTGAGCTTCGTGTTCACAAGCGACTGATCGATATCCTCGAGCCTAGCTCGAAGACGATCGATTCGCTAACACGACTCAACGTCCCCGCTGGCGTCGATATCGCTATCAAGCTCTAGAGCCAAATAGTAAAACGGTAAGCAAGTAAACGAAAATGACTATCGCTGGACTTCTCGGTCGCAAGATCGGAATGACAACCTACTACCACGATGACGGAACTGCAGAGCCAGTTACGGCAGTCGAGGTCGGGCCGTGTGTCGTCACTCAGGTGAAGACGGATGCTCGTGACGGCTATGAAGCCGTGCAAATCGGATTCCTTGTAGCAAGCAAGCTGAATCAGGCAGAAGCCGGGCATCAAGCCCGTGCGGGTGGAAAATTCTCGCACCTGCAAGAATTTGACGTGGATGGCCTCTCCGAATTCGAAGTTGGTCAGGAACTGAAAGCCGACGTATTTGAAGTTGGAGAGTCGATCAAAGTGATCGGAATATCCAAAGGTAAGGGTTTCGCTGGTGTTGTACGCCGGTGGAACTTTGCTGGTGGGCCAAAGACCCACGGTCAGTCCGACCGACACCGTTCACCCGGTTCAATCGGTGCTGGTACGTCGCCAGGGCGTGTATGGCCAGGAACAAAAATGGGTGGGCACTACGGTGTCGACCGAAAAACTGTGAAGGGCCTTCGGGTCGTAGCTGCTGATGTCGAAAAGAACGTAGTTCTCGTTCGGGGATCAATTCCTGGTGCTAAGAACGGGATTGTTCGAATCGAAAGGCAGGGTAAATAATGGATCTGCAAGTACAAGACAACAAAGGCAAAGTCGTCGGATCTGTCGCTGCGAGCGATCAGGTATGGCGAGCTGAAAGTAACGACGCTCTCCTGCATCAGGTCGTAACGGCCCAGCAGGCAAACAAACGTCGCGGTACCCAAGATACTCAGCAACGTAATCAAGTAAGTTACTCCACGAGAAAAATCCGTCCTCAAAAGGGAACGGGTCAAGCTCGTCAAGGTAGCCGTAGATCTCCACTCCTCAAGGGTGGTGGTGTAGCTCACGGGCCGCATCCACGAAGTTACCGACAGCGCCTTCCTAAGAAGATGCGTCGACAGGCACTTCGTGTCGCTTTATCTGAGAAAATCAGAGACGAAGCTTTGATAGTCCTCAACTCATTGACTCTAACGGCTCCTAAGAGCAGTGTAATCAAAGACATCGTTAGTGCCTTTGATCTGAAGGGTCGGACGCTTATCGTGATCGGTTCGACTGACCAGAACGTGGTCAAGTCGGTCAACAACATTCCAGGCGTTGAAGTTCAGGCAGCGGCTCTTATGAATCCTTTGGAGACAGTTAGCACCCCAAACCTAATCGTTACGCAAGATGCTCTTGCGGCTATCGATAGTCTCTGGGGCGAAGCCGGAGGCAAGGAATAATGTCCCTCGCCAATGTACTACGGCGTCCGATCATTACTGAGAAGAGCACTCTTCTCGGCGAAATGGGTCGCTACGTATTTGAAGTTGATTCAGGCGCAAGCAAGCACGATATTGCAAAAGCAGTCGAATGGGCATTCGATGTCAAGGTAGTCAAGGTCAACACCCTGACTGTCCCCGGCAAAGTAAAGCGATACGGTCGACGACCGTCGAAGCAGCCCGACTGGAAGAAGGCAATTGTTTCATTGCAGGCCGGCGATACTATTCAGTTGTTCGAGGGAGCATAGTAAATGGGACTTAAGGAATATAAGCCCACGTCTCCTGGTCGTCGCGATACAGTCGCTGATGACTATAAGGACATCACTCGAAGCAAGCCTGAGAAGAGCCTGCTCGGAATTATTAAAAAGACTGGTGGGCGAAACAACCGTGGTCGAATAACAGTTCGACACCGCGGTGGTGGTCACAAACGTCGTTACAGGATCGTCGACTTCAAACGCGATAAATCCGGTACGGCAACAGTTATGTCTATTGAGTACGATCCAAACCGAACGGCTCGGATCGCACTCGTATTGTTCGAAGATGGTATTAAGCGATACATCGTTGCTCCTAACGGAGTAACGGTTGGTGACACCGTTGCCAGTGGTGAAGATGTTCCTGTAACTACAGGTAACTCTCGCCCTCTGGGAACGCTTCCAACGGGTACGCTTGTACATAACGTTGAAGTAACACCCGGTAAGGGTGGCCAGATGGTCAAAAGTGCCGGTGCGGTTGCTCAGGTTATGGCACACGAATCGGGTTACACGCTCATCCGCCTTCCATCGGGTGAAATGCGAAGATTGCTGAGCAATTGCTCAGCAACTGTGGGTCAGGTTTCTAACCTGGATCACAAGAATGAAAAGCTGGGTAAAGCTGGTCGGAACCGTCACCGCGGTCGCCGTCCAAGCGTACGAGGTTCAGCAATGAACCCGGACGCTCACCCGCATGGTGGTGGTGAAGGCCGAGCTGGTATTGGTATGCCAGGTCCGAAGACTCCTTGGGGTCAGCCTGCTCTTGGTAAGCGCACGCGCCGAAATAAGAAGACCAATAAATTTATTCTGAGGCGGAGGTATGACCGCTAGGGACCGATAAGGTTTCTGGCTGTCGAGACTAAAGATGTCACGGTCAATCAAAAAGGGTCCATACGTCGACCCAAAACTGATGAAAAAGGTAGCTGCTGCCCAAGCTGCCGGTTCACGTAATGTGATCCGAACTTGGGCGCGTGCCTCGATGATCATGCCTGAAATGGTGGGCCTAACGGTTGCTGTTCACGATGGTCGTCGATTTATACCTGTACTCATGACTGAAAACATGGTTGGTCACAGGCTCGGTGAATTTGCACCGACTCGTACCTTCCGTGGTCACATCGGTCGATCCGATAGGACAACAGGTTAGTCATGGCGATAGCAAGAACAAAAAACGTAGGTATATCTGATTACAAGCTTCGGCTCGTAATGGATCAAATCCGAGGCAAGATGGTCGTTGACGCATTTCCAATGCTTCGATTCATGACCAGCCCTGCTGCTGCTGAAATCATGAAAATTCTCAAGGCTGCTACTGCCAACGCTGAGAACAACGACCTCCAGTCACGCGATGACTTGAAGATCGTTCGTATCACCGCTGATAAGGCAACTTGGGTTCGACGCTTCAGGCCAAAGGCTCGAGGTCGTGTCGGTGCATTTGACCGACCAACTTCACACGTCACCATAGAAGTCGACGAGGTAAGAATTTAGATATGGGTCAGAAAACACACCCGATCGGTTTCCGGCTCGGCGGCGTACAGGATTGGCGAGCACACTGGTTTGCAAGTAAGAGTTCGGACTACCGTCGACTTACTGAAGAAGATCAGAAAATTCGTCGACTGCTCAACGATCAATATGCAGAATCTGGTGCGATCTCTCGCGTAGAGATCGAACGCGGTGCCCAGGACTTGGTCGTAACGATCAACACTGCTCGCCCGGGAATCATCATCGGACGAGGTGGTACGCGAGTCGATGAGCTGCGAGGAGATCTCGAAAAGCTCACCGAGAAGCGTTCACGCCTAAATATTCAAGAAATTCGTCAACCTGAACTCGATGCAACTTTGGTTGGTCAGTCGATTGCAGAGCAGCTCGAACGACGTGTCGCCTACAGGCGTGCGGTTCGGATGGCAATGCAGCGCACTATGCAGTCGGGCGCACTGGGAATAAAGGTTGTTGTTTCTGGTCGACTCGGTGGTGCAGAAATCGCTCGAACTGATAAGCAGAAAGAAGGTCGAACACCGCTTCACACGTTGCGTGCGCAGATCGACTTCGCTGTCTCTGAAGCAAAGACGACCTTTGGTGTTATCGGAATCAAAGTCTGGATTTACACAGGCGACATGATTCCGTCAGCAGAAAACTTGCGAGCACGTTCAATGGCTCGACTCTCGCTGGGTGCAACCCAGCAGGGACAAGGCCAGGGCGAGAAGGATGGCGAGGGCAAGAAGAACAAGCCGTCGGGTGCTGGACGAGGTTCTTCTCCGAAGAAGCCTGGACAAGCCCAAGGTGGTAAGAAGTAATGCTTCAGCCAAAGCGAACTAAATTTCGAAAAGAGCATCGTGGTCGAATGAATGGCATTCGAACCAAGGGTTCAACGATGGTGTACGGAGATTTCGGTCTCAAGGCAGAAGGCCCAGGATGGGTTACTGCTCGAGAGATTGAAGCTGCTCGACGTGCGATTACTGGTTACGTGAAGCGTGGCGGTCAGGTTTGGGTTCGATTGTTCCCAGACAAGCCTGTTAGCTCACGACCTGCTGAAACCCGGATGGGTGGTGGTAAGGGTGCTGTTGATCACTGGGTCGCGGTTGTTCGGCGAGGGCGAATGCTCTACGAAATGGCCGACGTTCCGGAAGATTTGGCTCGGGAGGCTCTTCGACGAGCAGCTCACAAGCTGAGTATTCCGACCAAGATCGTTGCACGGAGTGAAGAATTTTAAGGTTGCCCGATACTGCTCACAGAGTGTGAGCTTCATCAGGCAGGAACTGACAAACGATGCGTATTAGCGATGTAAGAGAATTGAATGACACTGAACTCTTAAAAGAGCTCGGAGATCAGGAGCGCGCTTTGATGAACCTAAGGTTCCGCAAAGCGACAATGCAGTTGACGAACACTAACGAACTTGGCAACACACGAAAAGCAATTGCGCGCATCAAGACAGTGATTCGAGAACGTTTGATCACCGCAAACTTGGAAGCCGCACAGGCTGCCGTAACGGCAGAAGGAGAATAGGTTGGCGCGCAAACAGCAAACCGGCACTGTTCTGAAAGATAAGAACGACAAGAGCGTTGTAGTAGGCGTTTCTTGGTTACAACGTGACCGTATTTATAAGAAGGCTCGCCGCAAGTTGACGAAGTTCGTCGTTCACGACGAAAATAATTCGGCAACGGTAGGCGACCGCGTATTGATCGAGGAAAGCCGACCAATCTCAAAGACCAAGCGGTGGCGCCTGGTCAACATCCTCGACAAAGTGGATGTTGCTGAGGTGCAGCCTTCCGACATCGTTGGTGAAGCTGAGCTTACGGGCGCAGTTGCAACCGAAGAGTCTGAGGACTAGAGATGATTCAGCGAGAGACACGGCTGAAAGTCGCCGACAACTCTGGCGCACGTGAGGTGCTTTGCATCAACATCGTCGGAGGAAGCGCGCGTCGTTACGCCAGTTTGGGTGATGTAATCACCTGCACAGTAAAAGATGCTCAACCCGGTGGCACCGTAAAGATGCACCAGGTTGTAAAGGCTGTTGTGGTTCGAACTTCTAAGGAAGTACGACGAGCAGACGGTTCGTATATACGATTCGACGACAACGCATGCGTAATCATCGGTGACGATGAGAACCCTCGTGGAACTCGAATATTTGGCCCGGTAGCACGTGAACTTCGTAACAAGAAGTTCATGCGCATCGTATCGCTGGCACCGGAGGTTCTGTAACCAATGAGTCAGTCACGAATTAAGAAAGATGACCAAGTACTGGTCATCTCCGGAAAAGACAAAGGCAAGCGTGGGTCTGTGATTCGAGTCTTCTCTGAGAAGAACCGAGTAATGGTTGAAGGCGTGAACATGGTTACACGCCATGTGAAGGCGCAGCCAGGAGTCGCACAGACAGGTATGGTCCAGGGTGAGGCTTCGGTCGCACTATCTAATGTAATGCTAATCGATCCAGAGACCGGCCTAGCCGGTCGCACTGGTCAGAAGGTCCTCGAAGACGGGACGAAAGTTAGGGTGGTCAAGAGTGGCAAACGCTCCTGACGGTAACAACGAAGAACAGGCTGTAGAAGCAAAGGCTTCTAAACCTGCTGCAAAGAAAGCCGCGGCCAAAAAGCCCGCAGCTAAAAAGGCAGCAGCAAAGAAACCTGCCGTCAAAAAGCCTGCAGCCAAAAAGCCTGCAGCTACTAAAGCTAAGCCTAAGGCAAAAGCTAAAAAGTCTACTGTAGTGGCTGATGTTCCGCGGATGAAGCAGTTATACCGCGACGACGTGGTAGAAGTGCTGACTCGTGAATTTGGTTACCAAAATATTATGCAAGTTCCGCAGATCGACAAGATCGTGCTGAACATTGGATTGGGTGAAGCTCTCGACAGCAACTCGGCAGTTGGTGCAGCGGTTGGAGATCTTCAAAAGATCACCGGCCAGAAGCCAACTGAAAACCGAGCTAAGGTTTCGATTGCTAACTTCAAACTTCGAGAAGGTTCGGTGATCGGATCATCTGTGACATTGCGTGGAACACGTATGTGGCAGTTTTACGATCGCTTCGTGAACATCACGCTACCTCGTGTACGTGACTTCCGCGGGATCAGCCGAACTTCATTCGATGGTCGAGGTAACTACTCTTTAGGAATGCGCGATCAGTCGACATTCCCTGAGATTGATTACAATGAGATCGATCGAATGCGCGGATTACAGTTGACGTTTGTCACTACCGCGAACAGTGATGAAGAGGGGCGCCGGCTCCTTGAACTACTCGGCATGCCATTTGCGCGTGTCGATGAGCCCGTTGGGGCCGTCTAAACGACCTGGAGATATCTGTATTGGCTAAGAAGTCGATGATCGAAAGAGAAAAGCGCCGCCAGAAACTGGTAGACGCAAATGCTGAAGTTCGAAAAGAACTTCGGACGATTTCGGTCGACATAAAGCGAACAGCTGAAGAACGATTTGCAGCACGTCAAGAGCTGGCGAAACTGCCTCGAAATTCTGCAGCTAACCGATTACGCAACCGATGTGCCGTAACAGGTCGTCCACGCGGTTACATGCGTTTCTTTGGCCTATCCCGAATCACATTCCGCGAACTTGCGCTGAAGGGCGAACTGCCTGGAATCCGCAAGGGAAGCCTGTAATAGCCACTAACTACCGAGAGAATCGATCAGAGTGCCAGTAACAGATCCCATAGCCGACATGCTTACCCGAATCCGTAACGCGGTTCAGGTACGACATGAATCACTTGAACTCCCTACCTCACGAATGAAGTCTTCACTTTTGAAGCTCATGGTTGATGAAGGATTTATTTTAAGTTTCGCGGCAAGCGACGAAGAATCAGCCGAGAAAAAAACCGGTGTTCAACTTCGCTACTACGAAGACAAAACTCCTGTAATTCAGGGGCTCAAGCGCGTAAGTAAACCTGGTCTAAGGGTTTACGTAGGCAAAAACGAAGTGCCACGGTACTTTGGCGGTCTTGGAGTGGCATTCATGTCTACATCCAAAGGCGTAATGACGGGCCAGCAAGCTCGTCGCCAAGGTGTTGGCGGAGAACTGCTTTTCTACATCTGGTAGGACAGCGATAAGTCAACTATGGTCATACGATGACCATGACTGAAAAATTTACGAGAGAAGATCTAAAGTGTCTCGAATAGGAAAAGCACCAATAACTGTGCCAGGTGGCGTCGACGTAAAAGTCGATGGCACAACCGTCTCGGTTAAAGGGAAGGTTGGAGAGCTCGTACGCACTCTACCGGCTACTATGAAAATCGAATTGAACGATGGAATTATCACTGTCGCACGTCCTAATGACGATCCTGCCCAGCGATCACTGCACGGGCTCACCCGAAGCCTGTTGAACAACATGGTTATCGGCTGTGCTGAAGGATTCTCGAAGCGACTTGAGCTTATCGGTACTGGTTACCGAGTTCAGCAAAAGGGTAAGGCTTTGGAAATCAACGTCGGCTACTCGCACCCAGTGCCGGTAGAGCCGATTGGGACAAACACGCTCGCTGCTGATGGTCAAAATTTCATTAATATCACGGGTCCGAGCAAAGAAGACGTAGGCGAGCAGGCTGCTCAAATACGCAAGGTACGGAAGCCAAACCCATACACGGGTAAAGGCATTAAATACTCTGATGAAGTCATCCGCCGCAAGGCAGGTAAGACCGCTGGAGCTGGTGCGTAATAATGGGTAACAGAAAATTTGACTCTCGAAAACGGTGGGTTAGGCACAGGCGTGTTCGTAAGAACATACGCGGTGTTGCTGATCGACCACGACTTGCTGTTTTTCGAAGCAGCAATCACATCTACGCTCAGGTAATCAACGACGACCAAGGCCACACTCTGGCTGCGGCAGGTTCGGTTGAACTGAAGCTGGATGACGCGAAGACAGACGTAGCGAAGGCAGTTGGCACAGCTGTTGCCAAAAAAGCACTCGCAGCTGGAGTCACCAAGGTCGTATTTGACCGAGGTGGGTACAAATATCACGGTCGGGTCAAGGCGTTAGCCGATGCAGCCCGTTCAGAAGGACTTAGCTTCTAAATGACCACACAGAACGATAATCGCGGTGGAAACGCCGGTGGTGGTCGCGGACCAAGCGGCGGCGGCGGACGTGGACCTGGCGGACGTGGACCAGGCGGACCTGGCGGACGTGGACCAGGCGGACCTGGCGGACGTGGACCAGGCGGACCTGGCGGACGTGGACCAGGCGGACCTGGCGGAGAGCGACGTAGTCGTCGACCTCGTCGCGACGAAGAAGACTCAGGTCTCGTCGAGCGCGTCGTAAAGATTCGCAGGGTTTCAAAAGTGGTCAAGGGTGGCCGAAACCTAACATTTAACGCAATGGTTGTAGTTGGAGACGGCAACGGAAACGTTGGCGCTGCTCTAGGTGCCGCCGGTGCAGTTCCTGATGCTGTTCGCAAGGGAACTACATACGCCAAAAAGGCAATGACGAAGATTGAACTGAACGGTCCGACCATTCCACACGAGATCACTTCGAAGTTCTCAGGTGCAAAAGTGCTGTTGAAGCCCGCTGCTCCTGGAACTGGTGTGATTGCTGGTGGTGGTGTTCGAGCTGTGATGGAAGCTGTTGGTGTGAAAGACGTACTTTCAAAGACGTTCGGATCATCCAACACGATCAACATCGTCAAGGCCACACTCGCTGCACTTGATCAGCTCCGAGATCCTGTAGCCGCCGTTGAGCGCCGCAAGGGCGTAAAGGCTTCAAGCGCACCTAAAGACGAAGCAGCTTCGTAATTCCAGGGAACCTATAAATCATGGCAAAATTACGAATCACACAACTCCGAAGCGGTATCGGTACGAAGCCTAATCAGCGGGCCACGCTGAAGGCTCTCGGTCTCCGACGCATTCGCCACGAAGTCGTCAAAAACGATAGTCCTCAGATACGAGGAATGATCGCTACTGTCATTCACCTCATCTCCGTCGAAGAAACTAAGTAAATAACTCACGTATCGATAACTCGATGCATCAGTTCACTGAGTCAGTAAGAATTTAGATATGCCTGGACTACACCAGCTAAAACCATCAAAAAACTCTAAGCGTGACCGAAAACGCGTAGGTCGCGGTAACGGATCCGGAACCGGAACATTTTCAGGACGAGGCTCTAAGGGACAGAAACAGCGCGGAAGCGTACCGTTCCTGTTCGAAGGTGGACAGCTTCCGCTGATCAAGCGCCTTCCCCACATGCGCGGCTTCACAAACATCTTCCGGGTCGAATCAACTCCCGTGAATCTTGAGACTCTCAACGATTTCGCAGCGGGTTCTGACGTAACTATCGCAAAGCTAGTTGAAGCTGGTGTTGTTCGAAAGAAGAACGCTCGGGTTAAAGTGCTTGGTGATGGCGAAGTTACGAAGAAGCTTAACGTTTCTGCACACGCTTTCAGCAAATCTGCAAAAGAAAAGATTGAAGCTGCTGGTGGAACCACAACCATTATTGAAGTAGATAAAGCAGACCACGCCAAAAAAGCAAAGTCGGCTAAGTAAACATGACCCAGGCCAAGCAATCCGGTGAATCTGCAGTTCCGGCACTCTTCCGTGCCGCGGCAGATGCATGGCGAATTCCTGATCTTCGATTCAGAATCCTCTTTACATTGGGGATTCTTGTCATTTTCAGATTCTTCGCACACGTTCCTGTTCCAGGCGTCGACCGTGAAGCACTGGCCGCTGCATTTGAAGCCAACCCACTTCTAGGATTCTTGGACCTCTTCTCAGGAGGAGCTCTTAGAAACCTCTCGATCGCCGCACTCGGTGTATACCCATACATCACCGCATCGATCATCTTGCAAATTCTGACCCCCATCATCCCTGCCCTGAAGAACCTTTCTCAGGAAGGTGAAGGCGGGCGTAAGGCAATCAACCGGTTCACCCACTATCTAACTGTACCTTTGGCGTTCCTTCAGGGATTCGGACAGTTGAACTTGTTCGCCAGTGGATTCAACAGCACCGGTGGAGCCGCCATCAGCGGAATCGGCCTTGGTGCCGATACGTTGAACACCGTTACTATTTTGCTCGCTATGACGGCCGGAACCATGCTTCTGGTTTGGATGGGTGAACTCGTAACCGAAAAGGGAATTGGTAACGGCATTTCGCTGATTATCTTTGCCGGTATTGTTTCGACCTTGCCTCAGGTTGCGGGGCAGCTTTGGCTGCTACGCGACCAAGTATTCCAAGTGGGAATGTTGGTGTTCATCGCCATAGCTATTGTCTATTTGATTGTTTACTTTGCTGAAGCGCAGAGGAAGATTCCTGTTCAGTACGGGCGGAGTGTGTTCCGTGGCGGTCAGATGTATAGACAATCGGGTGCCACAAATATTCCGCTGCGTGTTAACGCTGCTGGAATGATTCCGCTGATTTTCTCATTCTCAATTCTTATCCTGCCTTCAGTAGTCGCAAGCTACTTCAACGACGGATCTGACGGATTTATCGCGACGATCGCTAACTTCTTCCAGAATTCCTTCGGGCCTACAAGCACAATTTACTGGATAGCAGTATTTTTACTTGTCGTAATCTTCACGTTCTTCTACACGTTGGTCGTGCACAACCAGCAGAACCTCGCTGAGAACCTCCAGAAAAATGGTGGTTTCGTACCGGGAATTCGCCCTGGACCACCAACAAAAATTTATCTCATGCGGGTGGTACTTCGTATAACTTGGGGTGGTGCGCTGTTCTTAGGCTTCATAGCGATCCTACCTTACCTCGCTCAGCTGGTAACCGATTTGCCTAACGCAACGACCATATTGCAGAGCACAAGCCTGCTGATTATGGTTGGAGTTGCGCTCGATACGATGCGACAACTGGAATCTCAGTTGCTTATGCGTAACTACGAAGGGTTTGTCCGCTAAACAGCGGTCACTATACGCATATGCGAATCGTACTAATGGGTCCGCCAGGCGCGGGCAAAGGCACACAGGCACGCCGCCTTGCTGAATCCACTGGCATGAAGCACCTATCAACTGGTGACATGCTGCGATCTGAAGTGACGACGGGCAGC
>Ga0066606_10000487_pt1 | contig 24371 bp, 22 predicted proteins | sample SaaInlV_DNA_100m_FD_60386 | JGI IMG/M metagenome (GOLD analysis project Ga0066606, IMG submission 60386) | Marine microbial communities from expanding oxygen minimum zones in the Saanich Inlet - SI075_LV_DNA_100m | ecosystem: Environmental > Aquatic > Marine > Unclassified | place: British... | reverse complement strand
AACGTGGTTAAAGAACGAAGCGTAGAGGTTATAAGCTCAAGATAATTTTGTTGCAAGCAATCTTTATAAAAAGTATTTGGTACAGTTAATGTTAATTCCTTTTCTGTTTGGGAATGAAAGGAAATTGGCACAAACCAAGTTAAATAGTTCTCATTAGAGATTTCTTTTTTTAGTTTAGCAAGGCATTTTTCCCAGAGTTCATTATCTGAAGTCGTCAAACTTTTTTCCTCTTTTTTCGGATTTTTGTCTGGGTTTTTTTTGGAATTACGGCATATTAATTAAGTCAGTTTGTTTTTGCAATAGTTAATTTAAAAGTTCTTATTGACTCGTGCGTAAGTCACCGAATAACAGTTGTCTGTTATATTTTATTTTTTTTCTATAGTTTATTTTATATAGTTATAAATCTAAAAAACTTTAATCTCTAGATAATCTTTTTAAATATTATGCGTATTTTAATTTGTGTTAAACAGGTAATAGACACAGCTGCAAGAATTGATCTTAAAGATAAAAAGGTTGATGGATCTGGTTTAGCAAGAGTCTTGAACCCTTATGATGAATTTGCGATTGAAGAAGCTTTGAAAATTCGTGAGCGTAAACCAGATGCAGAAATTATTCTTATCAGCCTTGGGCCTGAGTGTTTTCGCGACACACTTCGCGTTGGTTTAGCAATGGGAGCGGATAGAGCTATACACTTGATAGATCCTTTATTTGATGAAACTGATTCATTGACCAAAGCTTATCTATTAGCTAAGGCGGCTAATTTTTTAGGGTTTGATCTTATTCTTTGCGGTAGACAGGCAGTCGATGATGATATGGCTCAAATCGGACCAGCACTTGCGGTTTACTTAAAAATATCGTGTATAACCGTCGTAACAAAACTTGAATTTTTAAAGGATTGGAGCAAAGCCGTTGCAACCAGGCAAATTGAAGGTGGATCAGAGATTATAGAATCAAAGTTACCCGTTGTTTTAACTTGCCAGAAGGGATTAAATCAACCCCGCCTTCCTTCTTTGAAAGGAATTATGTCATCAAAGAAAAAGAAGATCGAAGTTTTTGATGCAAATAAATTAAGTTTTTTGCCCTTAGAAGAAAATGCTTCAAAAAGTACTTTTACTCAGATGGGATTGAGTCTACCTAGCCGGCGAGGGAAGGGAAAATTTATTGATGGATCGACTGATGATGCTGTTACGAAATTGGTAAAGATTTTAAGAGAAGATGAGAAAGTGGTGTAGACTGTGCTATATTTGTAATGATAAACTGAAATTAAGATCATATCCTATTTCATGGAAACAACCGAACCCAACCGCGAAAAAAATTTCACACCATTCCAGCGAATCAAATTCTTTGGTTCCAAGTACAAAGGCGAAATTGGGCTTGTTGCCCTTATTTTTTATGTCTTTTTACTTGGTCTTGGCACAGTGGGTGAGGTATGGAATGTCGAGTGGATACTTGACCTACCGATTTTTCGTTCCCCTGGTAAATACTAAGCTCCTTAAAAATAGCAAGAGTTTCTGGCCTTGGAAATTATTAACCTATTTGGGTTAATAATATTGTGGCAATAAGGGGTGAATATTTTTTAGATAAAAGTTGATTTTTTTGGATAATTATAATTTTTTAGTTTTCGCAATTTTATGAATACAACTAAGAAAATTTTAGTGGTTGTTGAGCGAAGTGAAAATAGTATTAAACCGTTTGTTTTTGAAGCTATTCATGCCGCGCGACTTTTAGCTAACTCTTTAGGGGGTACAGTTCATGTTTTGTGTTTTGGATTAGAAACATCAATGGTTAGTTGTTTTGTAGGTTGGGGTGCAGATCATGTGCGAATTCTACAGAACCCTCTTTTTGGATCGATTACTCTTGAGCAAGCGCTTGAATCTATTGAACCACAAATTAATGCAGAAAAACCATACGCAGTTTTTTTTTCGGCAACAACTCGCGGGAAAGAGCTCTCTGCCTCTTTATCTGCTAGATTAAATACCAGTTTAGCCACCGATTGTGTTGCTATTGAGATCGGCGAAACAGGAGAAATTCTGGTTCAACGTCCTGTTTACGCTGGGAAAGCCCTTTCTAATCTAATTTTAAAGGGCACAGGCCCACATATATTAAGTTTGCGGCAAAATATATTTCGGGGTTCTGGCCCAGATTTTTCTCGTGAGGGCAAAATTGAATCAATAGATATCAAGATTCCAGAGGATCGATTGGTTCTTAAAATTCAAGACGTGGTTAGAGAGGCCGGAAGCCAATTGGACGTTACAGAAGCTCGCGTCATAGTTTCCGGAGGATTGGGTATGCAGAACCCAGAAAACTTTAAACTATTGGAAAAATTGGCTCAGGTGCTTCATGGTGCGGTTGGTGCTAGCAGGCCTGTGGTCGATAATGGATGGAGAAGCTATTCTAACCAAATAGGTCAGACCGGACGAACAGTTCAACCTGATTTATATATAGCATGTGGTATTTCGGGTGCGGTACAGCACCTTGCTGGAATGTCAGCTGCCAAATGCATTGTCGCGATAAATAAAGATGCTAATGCCCCTATCTTTTCTGTAGCAGACTATGGAATAGTTGGAGATGCTTTGGAGATTCTCCCCTCTTTAACTGAGGAATTTCGCAGGGTCCTTGGTTCTCTAGATTAAATACTTTCTTAGAGAATCGTTTTTGTTATGAAAAGGCACTTAATTACTTTCCTGAATGATGGTTTAAGCGGTCTGGATCCAAGCATTCCTTCCAAATCCGTTGAGGAATATCTATTCCTTTATTTAACGGAATGGAAAAGGTGGAATACAAAAATCAACTTAACAGCAGAATCTGATGCCCTATTTGTCATAAACAAACATATTTATGAATCCCTTCAATACACCTTGGCTATTTCACCTACAGGTTTGTTGGCAGACATTGGAAGTGGGGCCGGTTTTCCTGGAATACCAATTAAAATCATTCTACCGAAGTTAGAAATTACTCTGATCGAGAGCCAACGAAAAAGGGCTAATTTTCTTAAAACAGCTATTCACTCTATTGGTTTATCGGGAATTAAATGTGTTCATGGGCGAGTAGAAGATTTTCCCGAGTTTGAAGAAAAATATGATTTTGTCACTCTTCGTCACGTGCTTGAGCCTCACCTAAGCTTAAAGTTGGGGGCAGGTCTTTTAAAACGAAGCGGATGCTTAGTATTGCAGACAAATTGCAATCATTCCTTTCCGTTGGATTTTCTTGATTCTCTTGGGCTTTCGCTTTTTGATGAGATTGCTTTTAAACGTACAAGCAGCGCCCATTCCAAAATCATGGTTTTAAAACGAAAGCCCACTTAAAAATTTCTAAGGAATGGGCCTGTATTTGTTTCACGTGGAACATGTTTTATTTTTATCTACTGAATAAAATAACCATTGTTTCACGTGAAACAATTTTCCTTAAATTAGAAATTATATATTACATGTGTTAGTGTGCCCTGGAGATTGATCCTTAGAGCGAGTAACGAGTTTATGGGGAAAATAATAAGTGTTGCAAATCAAAAAGGAGGTGTTGGAAAGACTACAACGGCTATTAATCTTGCTGCTTGCTTAGCTTTATCGGGAAAAAAAGTATTAATTGTTGATATTGATCCGCAAGGTAATGCATCAAGTGGGCTTGGAGTTAATCTTGGAGAAAACCAGAAAGGGATTTACGAGTTATTAACTGAAGGTATCTCTCGTGATCAGGTTATTTACTCAACAGAAATTGATACTTTAAAAATTATTCCTTCAAATGTAGATTTAGCTGGTGCTGAAATTGAGCTAGTTGGTAGAGACAACAGGGAAAAGATCCTTAGTATGGCTTTAAATGGGATAAATGAAGAATATGAGTTTGTTGTTATAGACTGCCCTCCTTCCTTAGGCCTTCTTACTATTAATGCGCTGACAGTATCGCAGTCTGTTCTTATTCCTATGCAGTGCGAGTATTATGCTTTGCAGGGGTTGAGCCATTTATTAAAAACTTTACAACGGATTAAAAAATCAATAAACCCAAACCTTAAAGTAGAGGGTATACTCCTTACTATGTACGATAATAGAACTCTATTAACGAGTCAGGTAGAAAACCAAGTGAAAAAATATTTTAGTGAATATCTGATGAGAACTATTATTCCGAGAAATATCCGCCTAAGCGAAGCACCCAGTCATGGTAAACCAATCGTTTTATATGCAAATAGATCAAAAGGCTCCGATTCATATATTGAGTTAGCGCAAGAAGTGATACAGCGCACAAAAGGTGAGATAAGTTCTTCTAAAATTGAGCCTCAGGAAGTAACTTATGAAGAATGGATAAAGGAAAATAAGCTTAGGGATTTTTTAAAAAAGAAGTGATTTAATATCGTTTTATAATTTTTTAAAAGAGAGAATTTTACAATGAACCGAAAAGCTTTGGGAAAGGGCATTGAAGCTTTAATACCTAGTTTTGAGAAAGGTACGGCCGAAGGTGAAGCTCCAACTGGATCCGTAGATCTGCTGATTGATGAAATAGTTCCTAACCGTTTGCAACCTAGAAAACATTTCAGTGACGAACAGTTTGAAGAGCTTGTAAATTCTATAAGAGAATATGGAGTGATACAGCCGATTATAGTACAAAAGGTTCAAAATTCTTATGAGCTTATAGTTGGAGAGCGGCGTTGGCGAGCTAGTAAAAAAATCGGACTAAAGAAAATTCCAGTTATTGTGCGTGACGTAACGGATAAAGAATCTCTTGAACTTGCTTTAATTGAAAACCTTAATCGGCATGATTTAAACCCCATTGAAGAAGCAGATGCTTATGCCCGTTTAGCAAATGACTTTGGGCTCACTCAGGAAAAAATTGCTCAACGCATGGGTAAAAGTAGGGAGTCAATAGCCAATGTAATGAGGCTTATTAAGCTCCCACGCCAAGTGAAAGAAGACATAATTAGTGGTAAATTGACAATGGGGCATGGACGTGCCCTTTTAGGTTTAAAAAATGCGCAAGATATTGAAAATTTGAGAAAAAAAATAGGAAGTCAATCGTTAAATGTTCGGGAGACAGAGGCTTATATTAACCATAGCCAGCGCAATATAGACAATACCGTAAGAAAAAAAGCTAAAAAAGATATTTTTATCAAAAATCTAGAAGTGGAGTTAGAGCGAAAACTAGGAACTAAAGTAGACATTGCTACAAGTAAAAAAGGTGGTAAAGTGAGCATTAGATATTATTCGGATGATGACTTAGAACGTATCCGTCAGTTTTTTTGAAAAACCTTGTAAAAATATTTTAGTAAAATTATTTAAAGACGGGAGTAAAGCATGCTTCAAAAGAAAGAAGATCTGCCAATAAAAGCTTATTTAGGCTCGGATGCATTATTTAAAGGATCGCTGACCTTTGAAGGTACTGTGCAGATTGATGGAAAATTTGAGGGTAAGGTAAACACAAAAGACACGCTTGTTATTGGTGAGACTGGCGATATGCAAGCGGATATGGAGGTGGGAACGCTTGTTTGTAAAGGAAAATTAAGAGGAACAGTGCTCGCTTCGAAAAAAATAGAAATGCACCCCGCAAGTAAAATTACAGGAAATATTCAGACACCTGCTTTGAGTGTAGAGCTTGGTGCAGTGCTTGATGGAAACCTAAATATGACAGGAAGAACGAGCGAAAAAATCATTAACCTTGTAAAGGAGGCAAAGTAAATTAGGTTTTTTCAGATACAAATAAATTATTTTTTGGAAGTACCTATAGAATTTTTTTTTAAAAATGCTTAATGTAACTCAGAATGGGTAACAAAGAGGTAGAGGCTGAAAAGACAGGTACCCTATACATCGTAAGTACCCCGATTGGTAATTTAAAGGATTTGACTCACCGCTCATTGGAAATACTCGGAGGTGTTGACTTAATCGCTGCAGAGGATACTCGGCGGACAGGTGTGCTGCTAAAACATTATGAGCTTAAAACCCCACTTACGAGTTTTAATAGCTACAATCAAGAAAAAAAGTCTGCTGGCTTGATTACTCGTCTTAAAGAGGGACAAAACTTAGCACTTGTCTCAGATGCTGGTACACCAGGGGTTTCAGACCCTCTTTATCATTTGGTAAGAGCTGCGCTCGCCAAGTCTATTCCGGTAATTTCGCTCCCAGGTCCGTCGGCAGTATTGGTTGCACTTACGGTTTCAGGTTTGCCAGTTAATCGTTTTGTATTCGAAGGTTTTCTTCCTCGTAAAAAAGGACGAAAAAAGTTAATCGAAGAATTGGCACAAGAAAAAAGGACCATTGTAATTTTCGAATCGCCTTACAGGATTACGAGAACCCTTAATGAACTTTATAAGGTTATGGGTGATCGCCAAGCTGTTATAGCAAGAGAACTAACTAAAATTTATGAGGAAGTAATCCGAGGAACCATAGAAGACCTTGCAATTCTCACTGAGAAAAGAAAATTAAAAGGTGAGATTACACTTGTTATTTCAGGGGCTCCAAAGAACCGTAATAAAGGAAATTAGATGGCTGTTGTTTCGATAATTGGACATAAAGGGGGTGTGGGAAAAACTACACTTTCCATAAATATAGCAGCTGCAATAACTCAGGCGCTGAATTCGGCTACGAGTGACAAGCCTGTTTGTTTATTTGATTTGGACTTAAGGTTACCTACGATTACAGGTATTCTCAATAGCCATCCTCAAAAAACATTTTTTGATTTATTTGAGACCTTGGCTAACCGTACTTACCAAGTAGATTTTTTACAGACTCTATACCAAATTCTGGTCCCCTTTCGTGAGTATAAAGAGGGGAACCTTCCTAAGGAAAGCCCTCGGTTGTTAAAAAGCATTGCCATATATAAAAATCTAAATGAAAAACTATTTAATTATTCTAATTTTGAATTTGGAGATCAAATACACGAACTATTCTTAATGCGTGGAGAAATTGAGCGTCCCTCGGATTTGAGAAAAAAAGAAGTTACCCAGTTATTTAAACGCATCGATATTAAAAAGTTTAAAAATATTTTGCGTGAATATGAAAGCAATGCACAACCAAACATAGATGAATATATTTCTTATATTGAGGAATATGGCTTTGCAATTTTAGGAGGAGAGATTCCAATTATTGGTAAAAAGCATCATCGCCAGCGCATCAACGAACCTGAGTTTTTGGCCTTGTTTTTAGAGTTTATCCAGAAGGTATGCGAAGAATTTGGACATGTAATATTAGATACACCAGCAGGTGGGGTAAATCATTTATCTTCTATAATGAACTCAATTGACCAAGTCTTATTTATATTCGATGTGAGTAATACCATAGCTATTAAAGGCAGTATTGACGCTCTCCATACATTCATAGATTATTATGAAGATTTTTACGAAAATTATCAGAAGGGAAGCTTGAGTGGTTTAGATAAGGCTTATGTGGATCGCTTAATTTTAGCAAAAGGCGAGAAAGGAGTGCTGGACGCTTTAGCAAACAAAAAAATGGGTATTATTTTTAACCGTTGTCAAACCAATAAAGAAATTCCTCTATGCCTTGACCAGTTAAGGGAATATCTTGAAACCTTAGATAAGTATGAGAAATATAAGGATCGTATCCATCTAGTTGGATTAGTTCCAAACCATAAGGTTATTAATATTACCAACAATCGAGGTACCTTATTTTATGATAAGGATAAAACGTTGTCGAACCGAGTAGACGCAATTGCAAGAAGTATTATTGATTCTAATGTCGCCCAACCTACTCTTGCTTACTCTAATAAAGAAATCCTTTCCAACCTTGAAAAACAGTCTAAGTCACGTATTGGCCGCACATTTAGTCGTATTGCAAGTAGCCTAAGTTGACTGACTAGTAATCAATTAATACTTTGAAGTTCAAAGTTTCTAGAATAAGATGAAATGGTATCCCTTTGGAAGGGCCGGTTGCCATCTATTTTTGATTTGATAGCAAGTAAATTCAAATAGCTAATTTTTATCCAGTTGACATGGTTATGGACGAAAGACTAAAAACTCTAAAGATCACGGAATTTAATTTACTCGCCACTAAGGATCCAAACGGTAGTTATGACCGTCGTACAAGAGAAAACCTTCATCAAATTATTAGTAAACTGGCGGAAAACCCTAGAACACATACAGAACTGGAACGAAAACTTTTTTATAAATATAGGAATGCAAAATTTATTGGCCTAGAGAAAAAAGCAAAACAGGTCAAATTTGAAGTTACGCGGTATCGGCTATCAACGAATGCAAAAAGATCCATCAAGTTATTAAGCTCTTCTTTGGGTATTTTAATTGTATGTGGGTACATTACATACGAGTTTATTTTAGATACTAATAGCAGACAACAGGTGGATATAGCCTATTACGCTGGGTTGAATAAAATGGGTTTAGTTTCAAAAGAGGGGGTGGATGAAATTCGTCAGACCCTTCAAGTGGCAACTAAAGAAAACGAACAACTAAACCAGATTGTGGAGCAGATGATTCGAAACAATAAAATCACTGAAAACTTAAAATATATTCTCAAACAAATTTATAAGGATCCTAAAGCTAAATATCTAAAAAAAAAGCATTACAATATTATTAAATATAGTGGTGAAGAAATAGCACGGTATAAGAATGATCCTAAATTATGGTATGTTCTTGGTGCTGTTGAACAAGGAGTGATGCGTGTTTTTTATGCAGATGAAGAAATTCTCCAGATAAGGGCTATATTTGGTCGTACGGGAGAAGAGACTCCAATAGGTGACTACGTGATTAAAAATCGTTCTTACAAACCTACTTGGTATAAGAAGGAAGAAAGAAATGGAGTTATAAAGGTTCGGGCCATTCCCTTTGGTGACTATGACCATGAAATTGGCCATTGGTGGTTGGGGTTGAAAAAAATAGGAGATCCTGTAACCGGTAGTTATGGTATTCATGGAGTTAACGCTGGTAAGGTGAATGAATTTTATAAAAAGAATTTTGATTGGAGAAACGGTAGCGCTGGGTGCCCTAACATTCAAGAGTGGTATTTACATTTTCTTGGTAAGGTTTTACCTATTGGCACTAAGGTCAGCATAGTTTCCAAAGATAAATGGGACAAAAATTTAGATCCCACTCAAACGGCTGCTTAACTTCTATTCCTGCTTTTTTGCACTAAACAAAAAAACATTAATCCCGAGGAGACCAATCTTGATGAAAAAGCCTTGGAGCGGCAGATTCAAGCAATCTACTGATACTTTGATGGAAGAATTTTCCGCGTCTATTTCCTTTGACCAAAGGCTTTATGCTTATGATATTGCTGGGAGCATTGCCCATTGTCAGATGCTAGCAAAGTGCAAAATTATTTCACAAACAGATTCTAAAAAAATAATAGGAGGTTTGAAGCGAATTTTAAAAGAGTTCGAATCAGGAAAATTCAAGTGCGATGACCGGCTAGAAGATATTCATATGAATATCGAAAGCAGGCTTACGAAGTTGGTGGGTTCTGTCGGTGGGAAACTTCATACAGCGCGAAGTCGTAATGATCAGGTATGCCTTGATATACGCCTTTATTTAAGAAACGAAGGCCAGGAGGTAGTAAAACTTATCACCGCATTGGCAAAAACATTATTGGAAGTTGCTAGCAAACATACCGATACGATTATTCCGGGCTTTACCCATATGCAACAAGCCCAACCTATTTTGTTGGCCCATCATTTACTAGCTTATATTGAAATGTTAGTTCGCGATCAAGAGCGAATGCAAGACACTTTAAAACGTATCAATATTATGCCCCTAGGTTCAGCTGCACTTGCAGGTACCGGGTTTCCCATTGATAGAAAATACGTCGCTAAGCTTCTTAATTTCCCAAAAATATCTCACAACAGTATCGATGCTGTGAGCGACCGCGATTTTTCCATTGAGTTTTGTTCTACTGTAGCAATATTAATGATGCATTTAAGTCGTTTTTGTGAAGAGATTGTGTTGTGGTCTTCGAGCGAATTTGATTGGTTGGAGTTATCTGATTCTTACACGACAGGTAGCAGTATTATGCCGCAAAAGAAAAACCCAGATGCTGCAGAACTGATCCGCGGAAAGTCAGCTCGCACTTACGGTAACTTGATGTCTTTATTAACCCTCATGAAGTCACTGCCTTTAGCTTATAATAAGGATTTACAGGAGGACAAAGAACCAATTTTTGATACTGTGGATACAGCTAAAATTTCGTTGTTGATATTTAATAGAATGATAAAATCCGCACGATTTAAGAAAATACCATTGCACCGGGTGGATATTTCGGGGTTTCTGACTGCGACGGATATGGCAGATTATTTAGCTGAAAAAGGGGTACCATTCCGTTTAGCCCATGAAATAACGGGCCAAACGGTGGCCTATTGTATAAAAAATAAAAAAAATCTAGAGAATATTACTTTCAAGGAGCTAAAGAATATTTCATCAAAATTTGGTAAAGATATTTTTGAATACATTACACTATTCAGTTCAGTGCAGAGGAAAAATGTGTACGGTGGAACTGCTAAAAATCAGGTTGAAGTTCAAATTGCCAGACTTAAAAAAAAATTAAATAATTAACCAAAGTGAATCTAAAAAAATAGCTCGTTTAATTGTAGGAACTAAATTTACTTAAAGGTTGAAGAAAAGTAATGGCTAGAATTTTTTACAAATGGGTAACTTTTTTGGCAATTGTTTTTGTTATTTCCGCTTGTGGTGTCAAAGGCCCACCACTCCCACCAAAGGACTCACCTCCACCTCACCACCCAACGTTAACCCCGCCGTTAAAAAGAACTCCTTAATAGAAAATAAATTAAAATTAACTTAAGTATTTGATTTAAAAACGTTAATCTCTATGATATAGTTGGTTCATTGGTATTATTTCATGACAAAGGGGTAGATTTAGAAAACTACAACTCTCATAATTAACTTTTAAATTAAGCAGGACTTGCCATATGACCAAAGATGAAATAGCAGTTTATTTGTGTGATCATCCTGAGTTTTTTAATGATTATCCCGATTTACTGAGCAAAATACAAACGATTGATAGTCAGGATATTCCCATTCGGCAGACTAATAAATTGAGTTTGTCCGGCCGGCTCATTAAACGAGTTAATGATGATAAAGAAAAGTTAAAAAATCAACTTGAGTCGTTTGTAGAGGTTTCTCGCGCCAATGAAGAAATTCATCAACATCTTTTTGAAATTGAGCGTCTAATACTTAAAAGTACTCAACTAGATCAGATGGTCAAGCAACTAGGGGAAGCTATCACTTTAAGATTTAAAATTCCTTATATTTTACTTTATCTTGTGGATGACGCAGACCACTACATGGAGCATAGATTAGAGGAGAGGTTTAGCAAAAACCTTGACGGATTATTGAGTTTTGTGGATCAAGTTACTATTAATATGTGGTTTAATGGGGAGCTAAAACCTGTCCTAAATTCTGAAATCACAACTCCTTCAAAAGTGTTTGATCAGACATGGAATCAGAAAAATATTCAGTCAGAATGTATTGTTCCCATTGTTAACCGTGGCAATATTTGTGGTGCAATTGTCCTCGGGGCAACGAAGCCACGTCATTTTCACAATGGACTAAGAACTGAATATCTAGAACGTATGGCAGAAAGATTGGCTATTGCAATCGATAATATTTTACTTATAGATAGATTGCAGTTAGAGCATTTAGATGTTTCTAGGGAGGATCGAGTCTCAGCCTGATTTAGAATCTAGATTGACTAGCTAGTTTTTTTTTAAGATACTGCAAATATCCTTAAGATCTTGAGCTTACAAAAATTCTTTGAGAAGGATGATAGTCGTGACAATTTGTAACTAGACTGTGTAATCAGGGATTTTTTTTAAAAAAATTAGAACACCGGTAAAATATGATACGAAAAGCAAAGTATAGCGATGCGGAATCCATACATAACTTGATTTGTATTTTTTCTGAGACAGGAAAAGTTTTGTTTAGGTCGCTCAATGAGATTAAGGAGCATGTATCTAGTTTTTGGGTTTATGAAAAAAATGATCAAGTTATAGGACTCTTTAGTCTGAAAAGGGGTTTGGGGCCGTTGGTCGAACTAAGATCATTGGGGGTAAACCCACGATATTCAGGACAAGGGATAGGCACAAATCTGGTGGAAGCGAGTCTTAAAGAAGCATTGTCAACCGATTGTGATACCTTGTTTGTTCTTACTTACGCAGTGTCTATGTTTAAACGCCTAGGATTTAGAATAATAGATAAAGACAGACTCCCACATAAAGTTTGGAATGACTGTAATGCTTGTTTACATCAAGAAAATTGTGATGAAACGGCTATGGTTCTTTCACTTGCTTCATTAAGGCAAGCAAAAGTTACTCAGGCTGTACCTACCGCTATAGCGACGACAATATAAAGACTTTTTCTTTCCAGTAGTTATTCGCTTTAAAACTAGTTGAAAAATTGAAAGTTATAAAAAAGATGGATCTCACTTTTTCTAAAATGGAAAAACTTTGCGTTGAACCTTTTTGGTAAAGGGGTAATATGACTCAAAGCCCATGGATGGGTCCGTTATTCCAGTTAGCTGAAGGGCTATAGTTTTATTATTAAGAACCATATTCAAAGGAGATTTTTTTGATCAATAGCATGTTCAACGCATTTTCAAGCATGATAGCTTCTGCGCAAAAGCTTCAGAATAGTGCAAACAATTTGGTTAGCTTAGGAGGAGGTAAGGTTACAGTTAGTGACTACGCGGCAAGTAGCTCTGACTTAAGCTCCACTGAAGCATCTAAGGTTGATATTTCAAAAGAGGCGTTGAAGCAGCTGACCTCCAAAGCTGAATTTACTGCAAACGCTAAGGTTATTGTTGTAGCCGATGCAACTATTGGAACAATTTTAGATATAAAATCTTAAAAAAACCTATAGGTACTTTAGAGGTGATATAAGTTGAATTATTTGACAACAGTCGAGCAATTTTTTCTTTCCTTAAAAGATTCTGGTTTGACTTTATCTGCTAGCGATTACCAATTAATTGTCGAATGGGAATCACGTAATATTCCTGTTGGATTGGTTTGCAGGGCCATCGAAAACAGTTATTGTTATTTTTTGGAAAAAAATAACAGACGAAATGGTAAAACTTCTCTTGTTCAGATTCAAAAAGCGATAGAGGAAGAGATCCAACAGCAAATATATAAACAATGAAAAGTTTTTAATGTCTAGTACAAAAAAACAAATTAAAGTTTGCCCAAAGTGCGGTGATAAAAAATACAATTTATTTAACCACGAGGGTAAACTTCGTGCAAAATTATGCTCGTGTTTTATTTGTTACGAATGTGATGGGGAAGGTCGGACATTCCACCAAGATGATAAAGGGATGGCGTTTCTTGCCGATTGTAGTTTTTGCTTCTCTTTTAGGAAACGTTTGCGATTACTTAATGATTCAGGTATTCCGGGAAAATTTTCCAACGCTACACTTGAAATTTATCAGCCAATTGGTTTACAAAATAAAAAAGCCTTGTCGCGAGCCAAAGACTTTTTAGATGATTTTCGTATATCACCTAAACAATCTTGTAGAGGTCTTCTTTTTATGGGAGGTCCTGGTTTAGGGAAAACCCATTTAGTGGTTTCGATTTTAAAACAACTTATTTTGGAAGAGGAAGTTCATGGGAAGTTCGTAGATTTTTTCCAATTATTATCTGATATTCGTCACGGATATTCTCATGACCAATCGGAAATGTCATTAATTGAGCCTTATCTAAATTCGAGCGTACTGGTTATTGACGAATTAGCTAAGGGGCGGAATAATGAATGGGAGCAGACCATATTAGACCAATTTATATCATCGCGTTATAACGCAGCTGATAAGATAACATTGTTTACGACAAATTATTCTGATCGGTGTAGCACATCTAATGACAAAAATGGACGGATTACCTCATTGCAAAAACAGAGTTTAGAAGAAAAAGTGGGTGACCGTATTCTATCAAGATTAGCCCAAATGTGTGATTTTATAAAAATGGAAGGGGAAGACTATCGGACAAAAATCAAGCCTCCACCAAGAATTATCCATCAAAAAAATTGATATCGTCGATTTGATCTAAATTATAAACACCTACCATATTTAATTATACGGTGCACACAAATGGTTGTAATAAGGAAGTCTCGTTAGTTCTAGATTGAATTTTAAGGAGGAAAGAGGGGCGCAGAGAGCAATTCTTTATGGAATTACTCTCTGCATATCAGGGGTAATATTTTAATTTTCCAACTCACAACCTTGGTGGAGGATTAGGTAGCCAGAAAAATCAGAAATGCACCCCTGAAAATTTTTTTTGCGATAAATAGCTTTCAGTATCACCGCTTGTTTAATAATTTTTAGCTAACAGTCTTATTTTTAGTCTGGCCCATGTTCTTTTTTTAGTGCTGTTTTCTTAACAGATGCTGTATTTCTAGTATTTTCATAAAAAGAATTCCAGTATCTCAGACTAAGATGCTTGCTCGATAACACTTTTTTAGTTTTTCTTTTGTGATTGAATATGCGTACTTCGTAAAAGATAAAGCCTCTTTATTTGCAAACCGTTTAACGATTAAGGGATTTTTAAATATAGTAAGATGTTAACAGTATTCCCTTGATTTTTATTAAAACTCTATATTTATTTTATCGGATGAAACTTTTGAAACAATTAGCTATTTTTTGGTTAGTTATTATTTTTTTTATGATTACCTCTTGTGATAAAGAACTTAAGGAACACCCAATTTCTCCACAAGTGAAGCAGCAGATGGATGCGAAAAAAAAGGTTGGCGATCCGGCCCACTCTATTTCAGGAATAATTGAATTTGATAAATCAATTGCTTCTAAAGTGCCTAAACAAGGAACACTCTTTCTTATTGCTAGGCCTGAAGGGGTTCTCAGCGGCCCACCTCTAGCTGCAAAAAAACATACTTTGATCAAGTTTCCTTTTGCTTTCAAGATAGGTCAGGAGAATGTAATGCTAGAAGGGAATAAATTTGAGGGTAATATAACAGTAACGGCAAGATGGGATTTAGACGGAATGCCGAAAGCCTCACCAGATGATATAGATGGGTCTATAAACGTAATTTCGGGCTCAAAGGATGTAAAAATTATACTAGATCATATCATTGAGGCCAAAATATCAGCTAACACAATGGTTTCGGGAACTATAAGAATAGACCCTAATCTGGTCGATAAAATTCCTAAAGGCGCTAGCTTATTTTTAATCGCTCGTTCTGAGGGAGCTCAAAGAGGTATGCCCCTAGCAGTGAAAAAACTACAAGGGATTACATTTCCCTATTCGTTCACTCTAGGCCAAGCTGATGTTATGCTACCAGGTGCATTGTTCGAGGGACCAATCACTATTTTTGCGAGGATCGATAAGGATGGTGATGCAGCGCCGGCTCCTGGTGATATTGATGGAGTAGTTACTACTAATTCAGGAGACCAACAAGTACAGATCATTCTCAACAATTTAATTGGACCCTGAAAATACCTAGGTCAGAAACGGTAAGCCAAGATGGTAATAATTCCTGTTAGGGCAAAGCAAAGATAAGAAAAAACATCGCCAAACTTTGAATAAAAGGTACGAGGCCCTTTGTTAGGAGTTATTTCGTCGACAATCATCACTCGCTTGAACAAAGAGGTTTTTTGTCTAATTTCACCGGTTGCATCTATAAATCCACTAATACCAGTATTGGCTGCTCTAACAATGGGCACCCGATTTTCGACTGCACGTAATGCAGCCATGGAAATGTGTTGAAACGATGCGGCGCTTTTTCCAAACCAGGCATCATTAGTAATATTAACTAAATATTCTGCCCCATTTTTAACCGGTTGTCGAACTAAGTCAGGGAAGATGATTTCGTAACAGATTGACACACCAAGTTGATGATTATTTAATTTGAAAACAGTTGCCTGTTTTCCTAAACCAAAATCACCAATAATTTCTACTATTTTCTCGATAAAAAATAGAGCTTGGCGGAACGGAACAAATTCTCCAAAGGGGACAAGGTGCATCTTGTCGTACACGTCAATTGTTTTTCCTTGGTTTGAAATTAAAAAAGCTCGGTTATAGAATAACTCTTTCCCAGCAATTTGCTTTTTATAAGGACTTCCAAATAAAAGAGGTACATCCGAGGTTCTAGCAAGGTCTTGAACATATTTTGTACCATTAGGGTCTAGACTAAAATAGAAAGGAGTTGCTGCTTCTGGCCAAACTATGAGCTCAGGTTTTTTCTTTGCCCCTTGTAAGGTAAGTTCTTTGTATACTTCCATTATTTTTTTTTGATAAAGCTTATTCCATTTTAGATGTTGCTTTATATTTCCTTGGGCAAGTGCTACGCGAATTTTAGGGCTTGTTTCTATTTTGGACTTTGTGAGTTCAAGAGCCCAGTTTCCCCAGCCAAACCAAAGGCCAACTACCAAAGTAGTAAGACCGATCACTCTGTAGGACATTTTCCAACCATCATGTCCCTTGGGAGAAAAAATCCAGGTATTGAGAGAAAAATGGAGACCTGCATTAACTAAAACGATCAAGGCAGAAACACCATATACTCCCGTGATTTCAGCGGGTTGAATTATCGCTAAAGTTTGGAATTGGGAGTAACCAAGCCCCATCCACGAAAAACCAAAAGTCATATGTGTGGAACGAAGATACTCTAGAGAGGTCCACACCAAAGGTGCCAGTAGAAAAAAATAAACGGGTTTTCCTCGACTCAACTTGGTTGTTAAAACACAGAATAAAGAAAAATAAAAACTAAGGTAAGCAGCAAGAAGAGCTAAAATAATAAAGCTTAAACTTACAGGGATGTTTCCATAATTAACTAAAGTATTGGTAATCCAATTTAAGCTAAAAAAATAAAAAATCATCCCAGTAAAAAAGCTGCGTAAGGTGACAGTTATTAACGGTTGATTCTGAATAGCAAATAAAAGAGGTACCAATGCAAACCAAGCGAGGAATTCTAAATTATATTGGGGAAATATTACGATTAGTAATAACCCGGATAAGGTAGATAATATCAAAGAGGGGGTTTGATTTAGGGATTGCACTGGGTTTTTAGTATTATATGGTTTATATTAATTAGGCAGGAAAAAGTTTACATTAATAAAGATAGAGACTATTTTGACCTCTGAAAAAAAAATAATCAATAATTTCAAGAAAGTATGTATCTGTCGAAGTATCAAGGGTGGAACAATTTTAAAAGCTATGGAGGACGGTTCTTTATCTTTTGAGGCCTTGCGTAGAACCATACGTGTTGGGACAGGCAACTGCAAGGCCAAGCGTTGCCGCGCAAACATTGAAAAAATGATTTCTGAGTTCAAAGATGATCAAGACCTACCGTTAAAGCCACAGACTGTGATTTAGTGTTCAAGTAAAAGGCCCCCTCACAACCTTGCCATTTCGGTTAGGTAAATTTTTTAGAGTATATACTCATTCAAGCAGCCTAAGAGCTTTGGTGATCCGGTCAACACCTTGTTTGATTGTGCCTATGGAAGAAGCAAAGGAAAGTCTTAAGTTTTTGTCAGCACCGAATGCGATGCCAGGAACTAGAGCGACCTTTCCTTCTTCCAGTAGAAAGTTTGCCAATTGGACAGAGCCTTCTATTTTTTTACCTTTGAATGATTTGCCATAAAAAAATGAAAAATCGGGGAACGTATAAAAAGACCCTGCAGGCTTGTAACATTCTACGTAAGGAATTTTTAGCAAACAGCTTAAAAGAATGTCCCTTCTTTTCTGAAATTCTTCGACCATTTGTTTTACATCGGCTTCTGTATCATTTAGCGCTGTAATACTTGCCATCTGCGAAATGGAGGTTGGATTAGAAGTAGATTGGCCTTGAAGTTTTGCAGTTTGTTTTATAATTTCTTCATTGCCAGCAAGGTAACCTATGCGCCAACCAGTCATTGCATAGCTTTTAGAAACTCCGTTGATCAGGATAGAATTATCTTGTATTTCTTTACTGATACTACAAATGCTATGTTGTTTGAATCCGTCAAATATAACTTTTTCATAAATTTCATCGGAAACGATCAATAGCTTGTTACGTAGAGCACATTCTGCTATTTTTTCCATTTCTTCTTTATTGTATGCTGAGCCAGTAGGATTGGATGGACTGTTAATAATAATGGCTCGAGAGTTTGGCGTGACAGCAGCGTTTATTTGATTAGGCGTGATCTTAAACTCGTTTGAGCTAAGCGTATCAATAATTACTGGCTTGGCACCCGCAAACCGAATAATGTCAGGATAGGAGACCCAATAGGGAGCAGGTACTATTATCTCGTCTCCCTTTTCCCAAAGCACCTGGGCTAAATTAAAAAGTGAGTGTTTGGCCCCACATGAAACTAGGATCTGATTTTTTTTATAACTAAGATTATTGTCCCGTTGAAACTTGTTTACGATAGCTAGCTTAAGAGCATCAATGCCTCCAACCGGAGTGTAGTGGGTTATATTTTTTTCAATAGCTGTAATTCCAGCTTGTTTGATTTTTTCGGGAGTATCGAAGTCTGGCTCCCCTGCTCCAAAGCTAATAATATCTTCACCATTAGCGCGTAGTTCCTTTGCTTTTGCATCAACTGCCAAGGTCATAGAAGGCTGGATTCTTTGAATTCTTTCTGAAAATTTCATATGTTTATTTTTAATAGTTCTTGGGCTACGGCTTTTGGAACTAGTTTGTTAATGTCGCCGCCATGTTTTGCAATTTCCTTGACGAAGCTTGAACTTAAAAAAGAATATTCCTGACTTGGAATCATGAACAAAGTTTCGATCGTTTGGTCTAGATTGCGGTTCATTAGTCCCATTTGAAGTTCATATTCAAAGTCACTTACAGCCCTAAGGCCTTTAATTATTACTACGGCATCGTTTTTTCGAGCGAAATCAGTCAACAGGTTATCAAAGGGAAGTATGTCAACATTTTTTAGACCCTTGAGGCCTTTTTTAATAAAATTAACACGTTGTTCAATAGAAAATAACGGATTTTTTCTTGGGTTCAGAGCTACCGAAACAACTAAGTGATCACAAATGTTTATGGCTCTGCGAATAATATCAATATGTCCATTAGTTACCGGGTCAAATGTACCTGGATAAATGGCAACACGTTTTTTCGGCATGAAATTTTATGACAAACTAAAAATTGAATTAATAGCGTGAACAGCTTTAACTGGGCTAAACTCTAGATTCAATCCTTAGTAAATATATTTGAATTGGGATAATAACGCTCGAATACTAGCACAACCATTAACTTGATTCCAACCCAATGGAAAGTAAGAATTTTAAAGGTAACTTTGGAGTATTTAGGTAAAATTTATAATCAATGATTCTGCAAGGAGTATGCTTTCATTTTCCTCCACAAAGTGGCTCTAGAAATATTTAGGTCTTTAGCGGTTAGTGTTTTATTCCAGCGGTGTTTTTCAAGAGAGGTGAGAATTTTCATTTTATAGGGATCGCTCCCCATTTCTATATTCTTTAGCGTAGTCGGTAAACTTTCTCCAGCTCCATTATCTAGAAGGGAAATAGGTAAATCACTTGGTTGTAGTGAGTCAGATTCACAGAGAATAGTAGCTCGTTCTAAAATATTTCTAAGCTCACGTATGTTTCCCGGCCAGGAATATTTTTTTAGCAATATTATGGCTTCGTCTGAAATTTTACGGATAGTTTTATTTTGTTGTTGAGCAAATTCTTTTAAAAAAGTTTCTGCTAGGGAGAGAATATCCTCACTTCGCTCTTTTAAGGTGGGTGTTCTTATAGTAAAGACATGAATTCGGTAGAATAGGTCTTCTCGAAACTTATTTTCAACAACCAACTTTGCTATATCACGATGGGTTGCAGTTATTACACGCACGTTTACTTTTTTACTAGTAGTGGCTCCTAGTTTTCTAACTTCACCATCCTGCAAAACTCGCAGTAATTTTACTTGAGTTCCAGTTGACATTTCACCAATTTCGTCAAGGAATAATGTGCCTCCATCTGCAGCTTCAAAAAGTCCGATAGATTCAGAGTCTGCTCCTGTAAAAGCACCTTTTGTATGGCCAAAAAGCTCTGAGTCTAAAAGCGTTTCCGATAAAGCGCCACAGTTGATGGCAAGAAATGGATTGTTCGAACGTAGGCTAAGTTTATGAATAGCCCGGGCGACTAGTTCCTTGCCTGTTCCTGTGTCACCCTGGATATAAACTACTGTATCCAGTTTGCTTATTTTATGAACCCCTTCGAGGACTTTTTGAATAGGCTTTGAATTCCCAATAATTGTATTTAACGTTAACTTATCGGTTTGTTTTTGTTTTAAAAATGCTAGTTCATTAGACTTTACTTCCAATTCAACTTGGTGCGATACATCACGAACGATATTAATCCCGGCAAAAAATGTCCCTTCATCATCTTTGATTGGAAATGTAGAAACCTCCAAGTGTAGTGCCTGTCCGTTTTCGTTATGTATAATTTTTATTGTTCGACTGGGTTTGGGTTTGTCGACTCGTTTAAAACATATATATTCCTCAAGCTTATCAAACCACTTTGTGTGCAGCGGACTTTGGAACAGAATATTAAAATTCCGGTCGAAGATGCACACGGCATCTCCAATGCCACTCAGTATTGCTTCCACCATTTTTTCTTCCAGACTCCAAAGAACCCCCCCTTGCTCCCTAGTCGATTTAAGTTCTTTTAAAAGCTTGTCCAAATGTCTTCTCCTTCAACCGATTTCAACTGATATAGTATTATTCCTACATCACATAGGATATTGACTGATAAGGGATTATCCGGTTTTAACCTACATGAATCTATAATAATAATTTACTTTTTGTCAAGGAGGTTTATTTAGTTTTGAGGGTTCTTTAAAAATTTTTTATCTAAAAAATTAAAAAGACCATTAAGGGATCAACTTAAGATCTCATTAGCTCTGTAAAATGCTTGCAGTGAAACACTTTATCATAAAATGAAACAAGTTGATTCAAATATGAAACATAGTGGTTAATTGTGGTTTTGTGTCAGAAAAATCTGAACCTGTAAACCATTTTATATAAAGGAGTTATGGGGTCTTGTGGCGTTGGTATATTTGGCATGTTAATTGCTCTATTAGGGTAGGTGGTGGAGTTTGAAAAAATAAATCTACGTTTAAAGGCCTCAGATGAGGATTTAAGTGTATGTTTTGCTAAATTGAAACATTTTTGGGTGGAAATAATATCTCCAAGGATTATTTAGAGTGGGACTGCCCTCCCTTTCCTCACCATATTAGGTGGGGGCTCTTAATAATTTTTGTAGGCGAGGACATATATAAGTTTATGGTCCAATTTTGGATTAGATGTATGAAAGTAAGTAAATAGTTAGTTTAGTTAGTTTAGTTAGTTTAAATGCAGTATTTGTTTAACGTTTAGTAATTAAGGAGATTACATGAGACTAAACAGAAGGAAATTCTTGCAAGTAAGTGCTGGTGTAGCTACGGCTATGGCGCTGACAAGTAAGAAGGTAGGAGCGCAGTTAAAGCCCGTAGTTAAGGTAGGTAATCCATTGGATACCTATCCGGACAGACGTTGGGAGGAAGTTTACCGTGATCAATACAAGTATGAGCGGTCTTTCACCTACTGTTGTTCGCCAAATGATACTCACCAGTGTCGAGTTCGCGGATTCGTTCGTAACGGCATTTTGATGCGTATCGAGCAGAATTATGACCACCATAAAGTCCGGGATTTATACGGTAACCAGGCAGATGCCGCGTGGAATCCACGTATGTGTTTGCGCGGAATGACGTATCCGAGACGAGCTTATGGACCTTATCGAAACAAGTATCCGATGATTCGTGTAGGTTGGAAGCAGTGGGCGGATGATGGTTTTCCTTATCTTGATAAAGAGAACCGAGAAAAATATAAGATGACAAGCCGAGGCACCGACGAATTTGTTCGTATGTCTTGGGATCAGACTTTTACTTACCTTGCGAAGGGTCATATTGCTGTAGCGAAAGCTTACAGTGGTGCCCGTGGTGCGCAGCGCTTGAAAAACGAAGGCTATCAGCCTGAGATGATCGAAGCGATGGGTGGTTCTGGTCCACGTACTTTTAAGTACCGTGGCGGAATGGGCCTGTTGGGTGTTGTTGGTAAGTATGGTGTCTATCGATTAGCTAACCAGGTTGCTTTGTTGGATTCGATCATTCGTGGTCGTGGTCCTGGCAAGGTACTAGGTGGACGAGCATGGTCCAACTATACCTGGCATGGTGACCAGGCTCCAGGGCATTCTTGGACGCATGGTATGCAGACTTCTGATATCGATTTCGCGGATCATCGATACGCGAAAATGACGATTCAGTGGGGTAAGAACCTGATCGAGAATAAGATGCCAGAAGCGCATTGGTACACTGAGATCATGGAACGTGGTGGTACGCTGGTAGCAGTTTCTCCTGAGTACAATCCGCCGGCAACGAAAGCGGATTATTGGGTACCGGTTCGAGCTGGTTTGTCTGACATCGCGTTATTTCTAGGTGCGGCTAAAATCATTATGGATGAAGGTCTTGTTGATGTAGATTATGTTAAGGACTACACCGATATGCCTTTGCTTGTTCGTACTGATAACCTCATTCGCTTACATCCGGATGATTTCATTCCAGGCTACAAGGCTCAGCAGTTGCCGAAAGATGGATTCACCACGAAGTGGATGAAGGGGTTTAACCGCAACCAGATGCCTGACTTTACGGTATGGGATACGAATACGAATAAGCCCGTAGCGATTAACCGTGAAGATATTGGCGCCAAGATGCGTAAGAAAAACATAGATCCTGCTTTGGATGGTGTTTATGACATTAAGCTGGTCAATGGTAAAACAATTACTGTAATGCCATTGTACGAGATGCATAAGATCCATTACAAAGATTATGATATTGATACTGTTAATCAGATCTGTCACGCGCCGAAGGACTTGATTGTTCGGTTGGCTCGCGACATGGGTACGATTAAACCTGTAGAGATTCACTACGGGGAAGGTATCAATCATTACTTCCATGCAACAATGCATAACCGAGCGTCTTTCGTACCGTTGATGTTGACCGGTAACGTTGGACCCAAGGGATCCGGCTCTATGACTTGGGCTGGTAACTACAAAGCGGGTAACTACCAGGGATCACACTGGTCAGGACCTGGTTTTGCGGCGATGGTTGCGGAAGATCCTTTCAACACCGAGCTTGATTCCTCGAAGAATATCGATTGGAATAAAGTTAAAGGTTACTTGAAAGGTGAAGAAGTTTCTTATTGGGCACATCGTGATAAGGCGTTGATTGTTAATACACCTCGTTACGGCCGAAAGGTATTTACTGGACGGACCCATATGCCTACACCAACCAAGTTGGTGTGGTTTGTTAATGTTAACGTTATAAACAACGCGAAGTGGTTCTACGAGCTGGTGTTCAATACGAACAACAACGTAGACATGATCGTAGCTCAAGATATCGAGTTCACAGGTTCCTGTGAGTACTCTGATATCGTATTGGCTCCGAACTCATGGGCTGAGTTTGAATCCTATGAGATCACTTCTGCTTGTTCAAACCCATTTCACCAGATTTGGGGTGGCACCGGCATTAAGCCGATCTTTGATACGATCGATGACAACCTGATTCACAGGCAGTTCTCTCGACGTATGTCAGAGATCATCGGTGATAAGCGATTCGCTGATCATATGAAGGTCTATGAAGGTGAAGCGCCTAACCGCACCAAAGCTATGATTCGTCGGTTGTTTACTACTTCAACAACAGGCATGGGATATAACATCGATGACATCATCAACGGTAAGTATGGTGAGCCAGGATGTTGTTTATTGTTGTTCCGTACCTATCCTCGAACTCCGTTCTGGGAGATGTACACAGAGTCCAAACCATTCTATACGCCAAATGGCCGTACGCAGTTCTACAATGACGAGCCTGAAGCGATTGAGTATGGTGAGAACTTCATCGTTCACAGAGAAGGTCCAGAAGCTACCCCTTATCTGCCGAACGTAATCGTATCAACCAATCCCTACATCCGACCGGATGATTACGGAATTCCGGAAGACGAGCAGGATCCGGATCTTCGTCACGTTCGAAACATCAAGAAGCCTTGGTCTGCAGTACGAACGACTAAGAACTTTTTGTGGGAGAAGGGTTATCGTTTCTACTGTGTTACGCCGAAGTCCAGACACACAGCACATAGTTCTTGGGCGACGACTGACTGGAACATGATCTGGAACAATAACTTTGGTGATCCTTACCGAATGGATAAGCGGTCTCCAGGTGTTGGAGAGTGGCAGGTTCATATGAACCCGTTCCTCTGTAAAGATCTTGGAATCAATGATGGTGACTACATCTACTGTGATGCGAATCCAGCAGATCGTCCTTTCATGGGTTGGAAACCATCTGATCCACGGTACAAAGTTGGTCGTTTGATGCTTCGTGCGAAGTATAATCCGGCTTATCCGTACCATACTACTATGATGAAACACGCAACGTGGATTGCGACAGAGCGAAC
>Ga0066606_10000484_pt1 | contig 24427 bp, 18 predicted proteins | sample SaaInlV_DNA_100m_FD_60386 | JGI IMG/M metagenome (GOLD analysis project Ga0066606, IMG submission 60386) | Marine microbial communities from expanding oxygen minimum zones in the Saanich Inlet - SI075_LV_DNA_100m | ecosystem: Environmental > Aquatic > Marine > Unclassified | place: British... | reverse complement strand
AGCGGCTATTGGTTACTGGTGATCACTACGTCATTCCAGGCGATGTTCCTCACCGAGTCGTTGCGACGGAGAACGGGTGCACTGCACTCGATATCTGGTCACCAATTCGAGAAGAGTACATCTCTGACGACGTGGGATTTTTCAAATCCTGAACCAGTGAATTATTCCAGACTTACGACTTACGACATATTCGGATATCGTAAGTTGAGTTGAATTTCGACCCATCAAACTGTCGTATAGTTTCGCAAAATTTGGTGGTAGTTCTGCAATCAGTTCGCTTGCCCGCTTGACTACTCGACGATTGTTAGTTGATATTCGATGGGACTGTAGTAGAAAGTCCTAAGCCCTTCGAATCCGGAATCGGTTCCCACGATTAGCCATAGTTGACCGAATTCATCACTTGATACGGTGACTGTGCGCCCTCTGTTTTCGAGTGTTTTGATCCGGTATTCGCTACCCACCACTTCGAAGTTGGAGACATTTCCGATAGAGAACATCTCGGAGTCCTCGCTTGACTGATGCCCCTGTGTCGTCGTCTGAAACCACCGGCAGGTCGGTAGATGCGCCTGCTTTGACGTAGACGCTTTCGCCTGGCGAACCGCCGATTCCCATCATTGTGGTTGGAACATTTACTGCGATCGATTGGGAGCTGAACCTCGTAATCGGTGTTGGCCTTGAGGCCGGTGATTTTCTTCTTCAAGTACATGAACAAATCGTCGCTTTGGTTGTGGCACTGAATGTAAATACCCTTGCCTTCAAGTCCGTCTGGAAGGTGTCTATATTCTGTGGTAAATCCTGTGATCCATCCTTTGTTATTCGACTCGAATGAATCGGTGTTCGGGATTTCAGTTACTCGAACGGCGGTAAATGTCGGAGGAACCAGTGTGGCAGTGGGAGTGTTCGTTGGGACTGGAGTCGCTGTGCTTAGTACCGCTATTGGTTATACGGTCGGTGCTTCTGTTGGTGCAGGAACGATCTGGGTAGGTTCTGCGGTAGAAAAATTATTTCCTTAGATTGATCGGTACATGCTGCCGCGACAATTGGGAGTGCAGCGATGGAACTTACGATCAAAAGTCGGTGTATGTGATTCTTTTCGGTTTCGTCGAGTCTGCTATATACCTGTTAATTTGGTCTGTATTAATAGTGACGAACGAAAGGCTGTTTTTTGTTCCATGGAAAATGTGGCTACTGAATGAACCATTGTTTTGGTTAATTTTCTGACCCTGACGTCCGATTGACTCTTCAAGAAACCGTCGTCGTGGAGACAATATAGGTTTTAGTGCGGCTGGTGAACAAAATAAAGTCTTATACTTGATCGCTGTTTGAACCACATATACGCGCCGTTCCATGGCAGTTTCGATAGCACAACTCATGACCCAATCACCTTCAATCATTTACACGTGGACCGACGAAGCACCTGCGCTTGCGACGCATGCGTTCCTCAAAGCAATTCGGGCGTTTGTTAAAACGGCTGGTGTGGAGATTGAAACACGTGATATTTCTCTTGCAGCGCGAGTGCTAGCGCAGTTCCCTGAAGTGCTTGGAAAAAATGCTGTAGACGACGATCTTGCAGATTTGGGTCGGCTTGTTGAACTTCCTGAAGCGAACATCATCAAGCTTCCGAATATTTCTGCGTCGACTCCTCAAATGAAGGCTTGTATCGCCGAGTTGCAGTCACTTGGGTTCGCAATTCCTGAGTACCCGGACGATCCTGGCACTGACGCTGAACGTGACGCCAAGGCGCGATACGGCAAGGCGATGGGAAGCGCAGTGAACCCCGTTTTGCGACAGGGCAATTCGGATCGACGTGCTCCGAAGGCTGTGAAGGACTTCGCACAGGCGAATCCGCCTCGTGCAAGCGACTGGCCAGGTGATTCGAAGACTCACGTTGCGACAATGTCGGACGGCGACTTCTTCCACAACGAAAAGTCGGTTACGATTGCTGCTGACACTACTGCCAAGGTCGAGCACGTTTCCAAGAGAGGTGAAACTACGACACTTGTGGCTTCGCTGCCACTACTGGCGGACGAAGTGCTCGATGCTACGTTCATGAGCCAGAAAGCACTCGTGAACTTCTTCAGCGCACAGGTCAAAGACGCGAAAGAGCAGAACGTCCTCTACTCGCTTCACCTCAAGGCGACCATGATGAAGGTTTCCGACCCAATCATCTTCGGGCATGGCGTTCGCACATATTTCTCAACTCTGTTCGCTAATCACGAGCCTGAAATCAACGAACTCGGCGCCAATCCTAACAATGGTCTTGGCGATGTGCTGAACAAGCTTTCGGGATTGATTCGAGATCCCGAAGGCACGATTCTTTCCGATCTCGAAAACGACTTCGCAAACGGCCCCGGCATTGCGATGGTCGATTCGAGCAAGGGAATTACGAACTTGCATGTGCCGAGCGACGTGATTATCGACGCATCGATGCCACCGATGATTCGAGATTCCGGCAAGATGTGGAATAAAGACAATGAGCTTCAGGACGTGAAGGCTGTCATTCCAGACTCCACATACGCAGGTATTTACGATGTGACGGTTAGGGATTGCCAAGCTCACGGCAAGCTCGATCCTGCAATTATGGGCAGCGTGCCGAACGTTGGACTCATGGCGCAGAAGGCTGAGGAGTACGGGTCGCACGACAAGACGTTCGAAATGGCTTCCGCTGGAACCGTTCGAATCGTTGATGGCTCGGGCGCAGTGCTTCTTTCGCACGACGTTGAACAGGGTGACATATGGCGTGCTTGCCAGACTAAAGATATTGCAATTCGGGACTGGGTAAAGCTCGGAGTTCGTCGAGGCCATGCAACAGGTGCACCGGTCATCTTCTGGCTCGATAGCTCTCGCGGACATGATGCCGAAGTGATCGCCAAGGTACAAAAATATCTTGTCGATGAAGAGACCGACGGGCTTGAAATTCAAATTCTGACGCCTGAAGATGCTATGCAACTCTCTCTGGACCGGATTCGAAAGGGCGAGGATACGATTTCGGTTACTGGAAACGTGCTGAGAGATTATCTAACCGACTTGTTCCCAATTCTTGAGATTGGAACGAGTGCTCGAATGCTTTCCGTTGTGCCTTTGTTGAACGGTGGTGGCCTGTTCGAGACCGGTGCTGGTGGCTCTGCGCCCAAGCATGTGCAGCAGTTCGAAGAAGAAGGGCATCTTCGCTGGGATTCACTTGGCGAATACATGGCTCTAGCGGCGTCGCTTCAGCACTTGAGCGAGCAGTTCGGCAATGTAGGCGCCAGTGTTCTTGGAAACGCTCTGGATGCGGCCACGGGGAAATATCTGCAGCACGGCCGAATTCCTTCACGAAAGGTTGGCCAGATGGACAATCGTGGTTCGACGTTCTATCTGACGATGTACTGGGCGCAGGCGCTTGCTTCGCAGTCGGAGGACGCGGACATCGCAAAGCGTTTTGGTCTGGTTGCTTCTGCAATGGCTGATAATGAAGCGAAGATCATCGCCGAGATTGATGCGTCGCAGGGTTCTACGAAAGATCTTGGCGGCTACTTCAAGGGCGACATAGACTTGCTGACGGCTGCGATGTGTCCGAGCGAAACGCTTAACAGTATTCTTGAAAGCGTTTAGGCTAGCGAGCAACTTTTTCTAATTAGTAATTGTCCTCTCCGAGCAGGAGAGGACAATTCGTCTTGTTACCGAAGTTCGCTTTCGACTTGTTCAGGATCTGCTTGTCCATGGCGAGATAGGCAACGGTCCGTTTCAGCCTTGCGTTCTCTTTTTCTAACTTCTTGAGTCTTTTTGCTTGATCGAGGTTGATTCCACCGTAATCGCGTCGCCACCTGTAATAGGTGTGATCAGTGACGCCGATCTTTGGCAACGCTTGCCCGACGCTCTTGCCACTCGCAATAGAAACTTCGGCTTGCCGGAGCTTGTTGAAAATCTGTTCCGGGCTATGACCTTTTCTTGGCATTTCTACCTCCCTTCAATTCATCCAGTATCTGATCTTTCAACTGAGCTCGTTTTTTTTTGGGCAGGTCATTAATGCTGAAGATGGGGCAAGCTATACCGACAGCCGTACCACGGTTATAGAAATGCAGTGGTTAAGTGAACCATCGAAGTATCGAGCGGAACAGTGTTGAACCAAAATTCGGTACAGTCCCAGAACGATTAACGCATTTCTTCATCTGTGTACGCGTGCCGAGATAATATCGACGATCCCCCGTCAACTGTCACAACGGATCCGGTCACCCATCGTGATTCATCGCTAGCTAAATAGACAGCAGCCCAAGCAACATCCCATGGGGTCCCTTCAGTGCCGAGTGCAGTAGTTTTACTACGGTGTACCCGCATTTCGTCCGATAATCGCCAAGCTACCATAGGTGTAAAAACTGGTCCAGGTGATATCGCGTTAACTCGAATACCTTCTCGTCCATGATCTCCAGCCATTGATTTCGTCAGGCCAATCACTGCGGCCTTAGAAGCAGTGTAGACAGTCGATTTCGAAGCTCTCAAACTGGCGATCGAAGCGATGTTAATAATCGATCCACCGCCATTTTGTTTCATTGCCGGAATTGCATAGCGAGAAGTAAGCATCATGCTCTTAACATTCAATTCCATTATCGAATCCCAATCAACAGGGTCTATCTCAGTCACAGTCGCTCGATGAGAATTACCCACGTTGTTGTCCAATATATCCAGTCGCCTGTATTCAGTCGTAGTGAATTCAACGAGTTCTTTACATTGCTCATCGTTCGTGACATCAGCCTCAAACACTGAAGCAATTCCGCCTTCAGCGATGATGGCAGCACGCGTCTCTTCAGCATGTGCCAACTCAACATCTACAAGCACAACTTCCGCGCCTTCTCTAGCAAACAAAGTAGCCGTCGCTCTGCCATTGCCAATTCCTGCACCACGAGTTCCGGCTCCTGTGACAATCGCCACTTTACCCTCAAGCCGTCTCCGCAGTTTAGTCATATAGATATATCTCCAACAAAGAATTTAATAACTCGCCCTGCCAATCCAAATTTCAGACAAAATCCGGTAGAACAACATACCGGTTAACAGATTTTTTCATCCGTGTACGCGCTTCGAGATAACATCGACGATCCTCCGTCAACTGTCACAACAGATCTAGTCATCCAGCGTGATTCATCACTCGCTAAATACACAGCAGCCCAAGCAACATCCCACGGGCTGCCTTCAGTGCTTATTGCAGTAGTTTTACGTTGAGCCAAGTTTATTTTGACTGTTTGTCAGATTTCTAAGGTTTGATTTTCAATCCGTTGCTGTCCTTGAAGTTACCAGTCGCGATCAATATCAAATCAATTAAAGGCCAAATTCCTAAAAATCCACCAAGTGTCAAAATTATGAGAATACCGGTACCAGGTTTTCCGACATAGAACCTATGAACACCTAATCCGCCGAGCAGCACAACAAGAATCAGTGCCGCAACAAATGACTTAGGACTAGCGTTTAAATTTTCGGGGACAGGCATCTGGCGGACGCCACATTTCGGGCATATTTCAGCGTTGATATTGATCGGCTCTCCACACGTAACGCAATATTTACTCTCTGAAGTCATATTTGATCTGTTCCTCTAATTTAATAATGAATGACGACCAGTCCAATCCGAATTTACGAAAAGCCTAGGATGTATTCAATTCGCAAATATGTGATTGCAGTAAGACATTTGAAAAATCCAGCCTTTTTGTAGACTGTAAAAGCCCTACTACAACTTTTTTAAAACTGTTTATCTGAGCTCTAATAAAAAGACCTTTTGTGGATTTACTAGAAAAAAATAAAGCCCCCTATTTTAAAATACGGGGGGCTTTATTTTCAAGGAAAAGATTTAGCCTTCCGCCTTCACCAGCATTATCCCTATTATAAATCCTACTAATGCGTAAATTCCTTGAAGAACCGAGATGATCATTTTTCCTGTCTCATCGTTCGCACCCATAACAACGCTAGCGATGAATCCCAGAACTCCGATCCCCAGTACAACCCATGCGAGATTCTTGTTTACAATCCCACCGCGTTGAAATCCGCCGGATAGTGGTATAAGAACCAAGAAAAACAATATTGCTGCGGCCGCATCAATTCCAACAAGTAGCGAACCAGCATCTGCACCAGTACCACCAGCGGCGATTGCCATGGCGATTCCGCTCCACACAATGAATATCGCCGTTAAAATTGCAGTGCCCATTGTGGCAACTTGCATACGAGCAAGCGCCATATTTTCTTGAGGAGTAATCCGAGCCAAACCCATCAATGCGGTAACGTAAAGCGCTCCAGCAATCACACTCAGCACCGCTCCGATTTTGGCAGTTTCGCCCTGAGCAGTTATGGCGCCAACCAGTTTATTTCCCCAAAGTCCAAATTCACCGCCGGTAAGCAACACTCCACCTACCATGTAAAGAATAGGAGAAATGATCAAAGACCATTTGGCAATAGGACTAAGCCCATGCTTTCCCTGTGAGGTAATTAAAGACATTATATTTTCTCCGTAATATGTAACGTGCATCGGTAACGGAACAGCATCCATGTAACAAAAGTTACTAAAACTACGATGTCCTCGTAGATTTTCTGGAGCATACGACATTTACGAATATCGGGCAAACAAGGCTGAACCTACCAGCAAAAGGCTTCCTAATTGGCAGAGGTACTGCCTCCCCCCCCCTTCAAGCATATGCAGTTCAAAAACCAGATACTGGCTGAATTGAAGGAAGGCAATTATGCCAAGCCTGCGGTTGGTCACAAATCCTAGATAATAAACGCTATCGGGGGGTGGTCATGATCAGACAAGAGTCTGACCATGACCGGTGGAATCGGGATCATTTTCTGGCCGTGGGCTTTGAACTATTTGACCTTGCCGCGACCTTCGTTGCGCCAAACGTGTTCGACTTGATCATTTCTTATCCATACGATTTCGTCGTGGAGATTCGTGACGCCTTCTTGATACGTGGGGATGACGGTTAGCTTGTCGCCGACTGAGAATTTACGGTTAGTTCCGGTGCTATCTATGTGCCCGTGTTCAACCGACATTCCCGAGAATTTTAATTCTGGGTCGTCGAGGATTAGTCCGTAGGGCATGCTTGGAAACAAGCGGAAGGTTTTCATGCCTGCATCGACGATTAGTCGATCGCTGGTGGGCACACTGACTATGGTTGTCACGACGCGGAGAGGGCATCGCTCGGGGGACAAATCACTTCCGTCGCCTGCGCCTTTAATACGGCTAAGTCCTTCATACACGTACGATCCACTGCGATGTTCGGTGAATCCAAGTTCTTTCGATTCCCATTCCTCGCCGGTGCCACCTCCGCTGATGATGTCGAGAGGGAGATTCGCTTTTTTGAATCTGTCGATCGTTTCATCGACGAGACGTTTTGACGATATTTGACTTGGGTAGGTCATTAGGCCGCGAAGTTTTAGTCCCGGTAGTTGTTGTATTTGCTTGCCGAGTTCTTCCGCAGCAGCCGGAGATTGAACACCGGTGCGATTACCACCTGAATCGAATTCGACGAGTACGCCGATTGTCACTCCTTCGGTAGCCGCTTGTTCGGAAATGCCTGCTGCAACGGCGAGTGAATCTACGGTGACGGTCATGCGTCGAAAGCCGGCTAGATTGACGAGTCGGCGAACTTTCTGATTGCCTACGATGTTGTAGGTCATCAGGATGTCGTCGAGTCCTGCTCGGGCCATGTTTTCAGCATCGCCAAGTTTTTGGCAGACTATCCCTTTCGATCCCGCTGCAACCTGCATTTTGGCGATTTCTGGATTCTTGTGGCTTTTCGTGTGTCCACGAAGAGTGATGCCGAGATTCTTGCAGTGATCGGCCATATCGTTGATGTTCTTTTCAAGTACATCGACGTCGATTACGACTGACGGAGTATCGAGCTCGTAGATATGCAAATGTGATTCTTTCAGGTAACGAGAGTAAGAGTGATCGATACAACCGGGGCAGGATAACGTAATCCGAACTAGTTAACTAGAAAGGGGCCAGCGAAATCTGACCCCTTTCGAACAGTCTATGTTTTCGGAACGCTTTTACTTCTTGGTATCAGCGAAAGCTGCGCCGATTTCTTCGAGAGCTGCTTTGAAGGCAACTGCTGCGTCCATGTCGACGTGCTGCTTTACCTGCGAACCGAGCTTGCAAGCTTCCCAGACCTTGGTGTGAAGGTTAGGGTGTGCTGCAAGATGTTCTGGCTTGAAGTAGTCAGTCCAGATAATCACGATATCGTTCTTGGCCTTGGTTGCATGCTCTTCTTTGACAGCAACGTATCGGTTGAACGAGTTGTGGTCTTGAACGGTTGTCGGTACGCCCATTGCTTCGATAAGCTCGGTCATTCGGATTACTGTCTGTGCTGCCTGAATGGCGTCACGTGGGTCGTAAATGCCACACGGGATGTCACAGTGTGCATCGACTGTACCGACGGGGAGTAGCCGGTCGGCAATTCTTGAAATTGTTCGTAACATGAGTTTTCTCCTCGAAAAAAGCACTGGTAATTGTGCAACTCTGGCGGAAAATACAAGCTGCCACAAGTCGTGCCAAAGTTTCTGCTGTCAATATGCCAGACAAATCTAACACGTAGAACCGATATTCTCAGTTGAATTACCTAATAAACCTACTAATTGAGTTGCTTTCAGTTGAATTGTTTAAAGTGAACGGCGAGAGCATGGAGCCTGCTATAGGTGATGGTAGTTGGGTGGTTTTAGTGCGTGCTGGCTTTCGTCTGCGAGAGCCCCAACGGTTCGATGTGGTGCGGTTAGAAGAGCCAGGATTTTCTGGACATTGGATTCTAAAAAGAATTGTTGGATTACCGGGCGAGGAGGTAGCTTTGAAAGTCGGTAAGCTGTTCGTGGGTGGTGAGTTGGTTGAGGATTCGTTCGCTTACTGCCCGGATTTTACAGAGAGCCAAACGTGGTGGCTTCGAGACGATGAGTTCGTAGTGCTGGGTGACAATCGTTCAGCTTCGACTGACAGTCGAAAATTTGGTCCGGTCAAACGGTCGAGTATCCACAGCCGTGTTCGATAGAAATCGTCCTTTAAATCGAAAGATATATGGCATAATTATTCGTTCTCACAGAACGCAGAATCGCTGCGGTTTAACGTTCTGACTCATTTGCTGAGGAGATCTATCAGAGTCCTGCGACACTACCTGTTTACACGGACACCATTCGTTGGATCGACGGCGAATAATTCTTCGTCGGCTGAGTCAGTCTTTCAACAATTGAGTACCGTAAAATCTTAAAAGAGTAAGTAGAGCAATGAGTAACGAAAGCCACGGTGCGAACGCCACCGGCGATCAATCGTCAACGCCGAAGTGTCCGGTCATGCATACTGGGTATCAGGTGGGCGGGGTAACGGCGAACCAACACTGGTGGCCGAACCAGTTGAATCTTAGTATCCTCCGTCAGAATCATCCCGACGCAAATCCAATGGACAAGGATTTCGATTATGCAGAGGAGTTCAAAGCTCTCGACTTCAATGCCATAACGAAGGACGTCGACGCACTGATGACGCAATCTGAGGACTGGTGGCCGGCCGACTACGGACACTATGGGCCCTTTTTCATACGAATGTCATGGCACGCTGCTGGCACGTATCGCGTTGCGGACGGCCGGGGTGGGGGCGGTTCCGGCGCACAGCGCTTCGCTCCGTTGAACAGCTGGCCCGACAACGCCAACCTCGACAAGGCCCGTCGACTGCTTTGGCCTATTAAACAGAAATATGGTCGAAAAATTTCGTGGGCCGACCTTCTGATTTTCGCAGGCAATCGCGCCATGGAAACGATGGGCTTAAAGACCTTTGGTTTCGGTGGTGGACGCGAAGACATCTGGTCACCCGATGATGATGTTTACTGGGGACCCGAGACCACCTGGCTCGGTGATGAGCGCTACAGCGGAGACCGGGACTTGGCCAATCCGCTGGCAGCAGTTCAGATGGGGCTGATCTATGTCAATCCTGAGGGCCCGAATGGCGAGCCTAACGCGCTTGCAGCGGCCAAAGACATACGTGTTACTTTCGATCGAATGGCGATGAACGACGAAGAAACAGTTGCTCTGATCGCGGGTGGGCATACGTTCGGTAAGGCCCATGGCGCATCGAATGCCGGAGATTTCGTCGGCCCGGAGCCAGAGGGTGCAAGCCTTCAGGAACAGGGTCTTGGTTGGGTGAACAGTTTTGGTAGCGGCAAAGGTAGCGACACTTATACGAGTGGGCTTGAGGGAGCTTGGACCGCCACTCCGGTAAAGTGGGACAATAGTTATTTTGAAACTTTGTTCGGCTACGATTGGGATCTGACAAAGAGCAATGGTGGCGCATGGCAGTGGGTTCCGACGGATCCTGATGCCGCGTATCTGGTGCCCGATGCCCATGACTCATCGGAACGGCATTCTCCCATCATGCTCACCACGGACCTCGCTTTGAGGATGGACCCGATATACGAGCGTATCTCGAGGCGCTTCCTAGATAACCCCGACAAGTTCGCTGAGGCTTTTGCTCGGGCTTGGTACAAGCTGCTGCACCGAGACATGGGCCCTGTTTCAAGATACCTAGGGCCGTGGGTACCCGATGAGCAACAATTGTGGCAGGATCCCGTTCCCACCGTCGACTATGAACTGATCGATGGTGCGGATGTCGCGAAACTGAAGACCAGTATCTTCAGATCAGGTCTTTCGATATCCGATTTGGTCTCTACCGCTTGGGCGTCGGCATCGACCTACCGAGATAGTGACAAACGCGGTGGTGCGAACGGGGCCAGGATACGAATTTCACCGCAAGCTCAATGGGATGTGAACGTTACCTCGGGAGTATCGCATGTTGTGGAGACTCTTGAGGGTATACAGCAAAAATTCAATAACATGCAGATGGGTGGAAAAAAAGTATCGCTTGCCGACCTGATCGTGCTTGGCGGTTGCGCAGCGGTCGAGAAGGCGGCGAAGCGGGGTGGCTACGATGTGGAAGTGCCGTTCACGCCTGGGCGTACCGACGCTTCGCAGGAACAGACCGATCCCGATGCATTCGCCCCGCTAGAACCGATAGCTGATGGATTCCGCAACTACCTCCAGAATGGCCTCGGCGTCCGGGCGGAGGAGCTTCTAGTTGACAAGGCATTCATGCTTAAATTGTCTGCTCCCGAGATGACAGCACTCGTCGGTGGCATGCGCGTCCTGAAAACTAACGCCGGAGGGTCCCAAAATGGGGTCTTCACTGATCGTCCCGGAACGTTGACCAATGACTTCTTCGTGCACCTGCTCGACATGTCGAATACTTGGAGGGCTGTGTCAGACGCCGAAGATGAGTTCGAAGTTCGAGATAGGGTGACTGAGGAGGTGCGGTGGACGGCTAGTCGTGTCGACCTCGTGTTTGGATCAAATTCCGAGCTACGGTCGCTGTCCGAGGTCTTCGCTAGTGACGATGGGCAGGATAAGCTCGTCAGTACTTTCGTGGCTGCATGGGGCAAGGTAATGAACCTAGATCGCTTCGACCTGTAGCCCTGACATTGCGCGTCTACGTCAACTTCCAAGAGAAAACATAGAATCTCTCTTGGATATGAAACTTTTGACAGCAGTAGTGGGAATCGGCACCTGTAACTTTCGTGATTGCATCTGACTCAACCGGAAATTCTGCATTAGATTTCATCGAACCAGCAGTTGTAACGCCCGAATTTCATTAAGCATCGGACTTTTATCCGCACATACGCCATTTTCAGACAGAACCGGATGGAAGCTGCAAGGTCACACACCACAGCCTGGCCGCAGGCATCGTGAAGTCTCCCATGCACCCTCAACAGTTCATGACGAGGAACAAGTAATCGATTCCTCTCTTGTGCAAGGCGGTTTCACGTGGGTGCCCGTAATGCGCCCTATGACGACGATTCCTAAATTTTTTCAAACCCCGTTCCCAAGGGCGATCACAATCAGTCCAGTTGTACAAACGGCTTTACAAGTGAAAGGCCAGCAACTACTGATGCTCCAACTGCACGGATCCCGATGAACACGAATGTAAATGGGGCAATGAATTCAGCGAGTAACCCTCGAACATTATTGTCAGAAACAAGTTCGTTAATTTGTGATCCCTTTTTGTAGCAAGAATTTCGACTTGGAACCTATGTCATCGCGTGTTCTCGCTCAAAAAAATTGTGCTTAAGACTTTATAGTCTAAGTAGAACTTCGAAAAACCTGTTATAGGTGTATCGAACATAGGAGAAATTATCCTCGAGAGATGAATTCTGCCGCCTCGATTGCGCTGTAGGTGATGATCAGATCGGCACCGGCGCGTTTGATTGAAGTTAGTACTTCCATCATGGCACGTTCTCTGTCGATCCAGCCTGCTTGACCAGCTGCGGCGATCATAGAGTATTCACCGCTAACGTTGTAAGCGGCGAGTGGGGTGTCGAATCGTATCGATGCCTCTTTTATTACATCGAGGTAGGCGAGGGCGGGCTTCACCATGATGATGTCGGCGCCCTCTTCAAGGTCGGCTTCGACTTCCAGCATCGCCTCACGAGCTTGATTAGGTGCCATCTGGTAGGCACGGCGATCACCAAACTGTGGTGTGGAATCGGCGGCAATCCTGAACGGACCATAGAACGCTGAAGCGTATTTTGCCGAGTATCCCATTACCGGAATATCTGAAAAATCGGCTTCGTTGAGTCCTGCTCGAATTGCTGCGACCTGTCCGTCCATCATTGCGGATGGAGCGACCATGTCGGCTCCGGCTTGGGCATGAGAAACAGCCACCTGAGCGAGGAGCGGCAGTGTTGCGTTGTTGTCGACATCGTTGCCACTAACGATTCCGCAGTGACCGTGATCGGTGTACTCGCAGAGGCAAACATCGGTGATTACATATGTATCTGGTGATGCTTTTTTGATTGCTGCGACGGCTTTTTGCACGGCTTCGTCGGGCGATGCTGCACTGGAGCCTGTGGAGTCTTTGGTGTTTGGAATTCCGAACAGTAGAACCGACTTCACTCCGGATTCAGCCGCACGAAGGGCTTCTTCCACGGCTATGTCTACCGACATCTGGTCGATTCCGGGCATTGGTTCGATAGGAGTACGAACGCTAGAGCCGTTTACGACGAAAAGTGGGTAGATGAATTCCGACGCGGAAAGACGGTTTTCATTGAGCATGTCACGCAGTGTGGCACTACGTCGTAGTCGGCGAAGATGAGGGTATTGGTCGCTGGTCATGTCGCTATTATCCCTGTTTTTCAGACGCTGTAACGTACGACAAGATCGCTTTTACGATTCCGGGTATCGACTGTTCTTCGGCTTCGATATCGTTGTTGACGTTGAGTTCTTTGGCGGTTTCGGTTGTAATTGGGCCGATGATAACGGTCTTGCTAGCGTTGATCAGATCGGGACTACCGCCAAGTAGATCGACCAAATTGCGCACGGTCGATGAACTGGTGAACGTTGTGAAGTCGATGCCTTCTTCGTAGGCGGCTCGTGCTAGATCGCCGGTGTCATTTGGCGATTCGGTTGAGTAGGCGACCACTTCGTCTACGTTTGATCCGAGTTCACGTAGACCGGTTGCGAGGGTTTCTCGTCCGATCTCAGAACGTGGGAATAAAACGTTCTTGGGCGTAATACCATCGGTCTTCAGTAGTTCGACCATTGCGCTGGCGAGGTACTGATCAGGAATGGCATCGGCGTTGATGCCGATTTCGGTGAGAGCTCTAGCCGTTGAAGGTCCGTTTACACCGAATTTGAGATGTGAGAGTTCCCGAGAATCGATTCCGAGGGCCTGCATCCGTGTAGCAATTCCGCGCACTGCATTTGAGCTGGTGAACATCATCCAGTCGTATTTAGATACGTTCCGAAGCGCTTCGTCGAGAGGTTCTGTATCGCGGGCTGGAACGATTTCGATTGTTGGATATTCGAGCACTTCGGCACCGAGGTCTTCGAGCTGTTTTACAAGCTTACTTGCCTGTGATCGTGCACGGGTGACGAGTACTCGCTTGCCGAACAGTGGTCGAGTGTCGAACCACGCCATTGCATCACGGAGACCAACAACTTCACCGATAACGAGAGCGACTGGCGCTCCGATTCCTGCTTCAACACCTCGTGAAACGATTTCGCCAATTGGCCCGGTGACTACTCGTTGTTTGGGGGTTGTGCCCCACTGGACGAGTGCGGCGGGTCGGTCGCTTGGAACACCTCGGGAGGTGAGGGCTGCGACTATGTCGTTCATGGCTTGCCAGCCCATTACGAATACGAGAGTCCCGGTGAGACAGGCGAGAGCATCCCAGTTAATAGTCGAGTCGGGTTTGTTCGGGTCTTCGCTTCCGGTAACGATTGTTAGTGATGTCGACATTCCGCGCTGTGTCACAGGAATTCCTGCGTAGGCAGGAGCGGCAATGGTCGATGAAATGCCGGGAACGACTTCCCACGGAACACCTGCGGCTGAAAGTTCTAACGCTTCTTCGCCACCACGACCAAATACGAACGGATCGCCGCCTTTGAGTCGGCAAACGTTGAGTCCACGTAGAGCTAACTCAATGAGCAGTTCGTTTATTTCAGACTGCGTCATTCGATGGTCGTCTCGACCTTTTCCGGCATCATACAGTTCTGCGTCGGGGCGTGCCTGAGCGAGAAGTCTTGGGGATGCGAGGCGATCAAATACAATGGCATCCGCAGTCCGCAGACTTTCGAGTCCTTTGACGGTAATCAGACCGGGGTCGCCGGGTCCTGCCCCAACGAGCAGTACTTTTCCTACTGGGTTGTTGCCTTCGTTTTTGGTGGTGTCTGACATAGGTTAGTTAGCATCCCCTGCTACGAGCTGTCGTGCACCACGTTCTACAAATAGTTCACCCATTTTCCTGCCGACATTTTCCGCATTCGAAGCTTCATCGACAATACTTTCGCGTATGACCTGCGTGCCATCTGGCGTTGATGCGAAGGCTGAAAATTCGAGTCGTTCACCTCTGATTTTTGCGTGTGCTGTGACTGACGCCGAGCAGCCGCCGCCGATTTCGTCCAAAAAGGCTCGTTCCGCTGTTATTTCGAGTAGTGTGCCTTCATGATTGATCTTCGCGGCGATAGCAGCAGTTGTTGGGTCACTTGCACGAGTTTCAAGAGCGAGTGCGCCTTGTCCAACGGCGGAAACGAAATTAGAGCACGAAAGGTGCTGGGTAATTCGTTCGTGAAGACCGAGTCGTTTTAGTCCGGCTACAGCTAATATTATGGCGTCTGGACCGTCTTCAAGGTCGAGTTTGCCGAGCCGGGTTGGAACGTTTCCTCGAACTGATTCGACGACTAGATCTGGGCGTATGTTTTTGACCAGAGCCTGACGTCGTACGCTTCCGGTAGCGATGCGGGATCCGGTGGGAATTTCTTCAAGCGTTTCACCATTTCGACTAATGAAAGCGTCACGTGGATCTTCACGATAAGGCACGGCAGCAAGAGTGAACTCTGGCGGCAGCGACGATGGCATATCTTTAAGGCTGTGCACCGCTAGATCGACTCGGTTATCGAGTAGCGCGACTTCCAATTCGCGAACGAATACACCAACGCCCAGTTCAGAAACATTATGGCGCTGGTCGATATCGCCGGTCGTTTTGATTACGACGATTTCGAATTCAACCTCAGGGCTTGCTTCCTTGAGTGCGTCGACCACGTGGCTGGTCTGCGTAAGAGCCAGCTCGCTTCCACGTGTTCCGATTTTAATCAAATTTTTACTTCGCTTGGCACATTTTAATGTTTGGGTAACGGTGTTTCGATCCTTTGACAGGAACCAAATGGAGTACATGAAACACAGGCAACACTTTTGATCCCCTCTATTAGATCAGCCTTAGCTTGTTTAGGGTCTAACTTCTCTGCTTTGTCCAACCAGTCGGATGTCATGAACCATTGCCATTTTTCAGGGCAACAGACGATTTTCTGACTTCGTGTAGTTTTTCTAACATCCGTCAAAATAGGACCTACATTGGCCCATCTCATACATTGACATGAATCGGATGTGATTTCTTCGCGTAATCTTCTTGCTAATGCAGGGCTTGTTCCTGCGGTAGAAACGGCTAATGTGATGTCGTTTCGATGAATCAAGGCTGGCGCTATCCAAGTGCATAGGGGCGTGACGTCCATCACGTTTAATAAAATATTTCGCTCGGTTGCTTCTTTTGAAACTGCTTCGTTAGTTTCCATGGACGATGTGTCGGCGACGATGACGATCCATGCACCGGCGAGATCACCAGCTTGGTATTTTCGGTTGATCCATTCGATCTCACCAGCGGCGGCCTGCGCACGAAGTTTGTCCGAGATTTCGTCGTCTGGGCTGAACAACTTTACAGTCGCTCCGCATTCGAGCAGGTAGTTAACTTTGCGTTCGCCTTCGTGGGCATCGCCACCGAAGACGATTCCTAAGCGTTCTTTCACATCGAGGTACATTCCGTAATAGCGCGGCACAGTGTTCTCCAGATCTGTTTTGGCTAGGTGGGTGGATTCGAGCCGATGTTTAGTGTGAGATCAGCTGATTGGCTGAAGCTCTTCAACTACGAATTCATCTTCTACGAAGTATCGAACTCGAGTCTTTTTAAATTCACGAAGGCTGTAAACGAGTGCTCGCTCGTTCATTCCCGTTGCTTCGGCTATCTCATTACCGAAGCGTTCACATTCTTCTGGCGACGTTCCGTGAACCATAGTGAAGTGCGAGTATGGCCAGTCATCGTAGATTGGTCGTTGGTAGCAGTGGGTAACTGCTGGGTGCTTAGCCATGATTGTACCGATTTCTTCGGAACGCTCTTCTGGAACTTTCCAGACGATCATTGCGTTTGATGAGAAGCCGGCGCGTCGATGGTGTAGCACTGCACTGTATCGGCGCATTATCTTTTGTTCGACTAGTTCGTCAGCTCGCCTGAACATTTCGTCGATGGTCATGCCAAGTTGTTCCGCCATTGCATCGAACGGACGTGAGACGGGCGCAAGATCTTCTTGCATAACTTTCACGTAGTCGATGATGTCCTGAGTAACATCTGGCGAAGATGTGCTTGTCGTTCCTTGATCGTCGGGTCGGTAACCTTTAGTGGCGCTAGATTTACCCTTGACCATGTCGAAGTTCACACCGATTTTGAAAAATTTGATAGTTGGTAGAAGTCGGGTAGTTGTGGCGCCAGTGAGCTTGGCGAGCATTTCGATATCGCCTTCGAGAGAACGCTCGGGCGGAACTGCGATTGTGAACCAGAGATTGAAGTGGCCGTCTCGTTCGTAGTTGTGGCTAATTCCAGGGTGGCGATTGAGAAAGCGCGCTGCCTTATCGAGTTTATCGTCAGCGAACTGCATTGCAACAAGCATCGACTGATACTTAAGCTTCCGCGTGTCGAAGATTGCACCGATCTGACGAACGACATTCTTATGTCGAAGCACGCCGATACGCTCGATAACGTCTTTCTCAGTTGTGTCGAGGCTTTGTGCGATCGCTTTGTACGGTTCGGCAACCAATGGAAAGGCTGCTTGAATCGTGTTCATTATTTCACGGTCGAGTGGGTCGAATTCTTCGAAAGGCATAGTTTTTGCTGATCTATGGACCGGACTTTTTCGGAGGTTAAATGTGAGGAAGACAGTTGGAATACTGTGGTAAAAATTGTACCGCAGAGGTGAGATGATCTGTACTCGACTTTCACATCAAAATGTCATTTAGTAACTGCATGTTTGTGTGTGGTGTCTTTCAGGACACAAGGTAGAAACGCCTGCTTTGCAAGCAGGAGGTAGAGGGTTCGAGTCCCTCAAGCTCCACCAAACTGGCGACAAACTGGAAAAGCCCTCGCAGAAATGCGGGGGCTTTTCTGTTAATTGTTCCAATACTGTTCCAATAGCACGATTTAATTCGCTGTTTCGGTCGTCTGTCGTACCTGCTGGCAACACCTACCGCCGATACCCGCAAGCACCATTGTTTATATAGATGGTGGGGGTCAGAGGGCTGAGATACTTAACTAACTTACCCGTGCTATGTCAATTCAATCATTCACCTGTAGAGTTTTCATATAACCGATTAATAAATCCAATTCCTCAGTTCCGAGCTCTTCAAACACATTGTGTACGGTGCCAGTCTCAAGAACATCTTTCAACGTTTGTGCACTTCCATCATGAAAGTACGGGGCAGTCATCCATACCCCGATCAAACTAGGTGTATCAAAGTTAGTTCCACGTCCATGACTATTCTTTTCGAGCACCTTATCGCCAGTTCCCACATCATGTAACTGGTGATCGGTAAATAACGGAGGTATATGGCAACCGTTACATTCCAGAGACGTGAACGTCTGCCTACCCAATTTCAGCTCACTTGCATCCACCACATGAGGCGAACTTGGAAACTGCAAAACAGCTAAGTAAGAAGCCAATGCATCCAATTGAGATGACATTCCAGCATGCGCCACCCCGAGTGTGTCATGTGCTTCTCCATTTATCAGACCGTTTCCAACCTGTATGTCACGTATCGTCACCTCCACATCCTGTAATTCGTCAAGATCTCCAGACCAGTGAATTGGCAATGTACGACTCACTCCCAGAAGGGAAGGGGTGTTTCTTGGCCCATCAGGAAAACCCAGCCAGGTACGGGCATCCATCATCCCATCGAAGTGGCATGTAGCACAGGAGATCCAGTTGTCAGTACTGAGCATTGGTTCTTCGGCCGAATTGAAAATCTTCTTGCCCAGAAGCAGAGCCTCGGAAAGTCCTATTTCCGTCAGGGCAAGAGTATGGGTGACGGCAAGATCATCCGTGTCAATAACAGACAGGGTTCCATCCAGTACATTGTTGACGAAGACTTGGGCACCATCAGACGTGATGGCTATCCCACGCGGATTGGCACCGACCGCAATATGCTCCAGACCGCGATTGTTACCCAGGTCGATCACCGACACATCGTCGCTTCCTGCGTTGGCAACAAAGACGGTATCTTCTTCCGGTGTAATCGCCACCGCGAACGGCATATTAACTGGTTCATCCGCCGTATCCAGCGTAATACGCTCACGGACCAGTAATTTGAGTTCAGACAAATCCAGCACATTCACCACAGGGAATACAGTTGAATCAAAAAGCAGCGCTGTGTTATCCGTGTTCGAGCGGGTCTGGGGCAGATAGGCTTTCTCTCCCCCGGGGCCTATCACGATACCCTGATTTAAACTTATGTCGGAACCCGTGGAAACAGTACTGCTCACTGTCAGCGTCCGTATGTCGATGTCGGTGACATCACCGGAGAATAAATGGGTAACCAGTAACCGTTTACGGTCCGCGGTTAACGCAAGGCCTGCAGGAAAAGCTTCGACCGCAATGCTGCCAATTTGCTCGCCGTTTTCAAGATTTAGCACGCTCACATTGCCCGCAGCGAGCTCAGCCACGTAAACATTGGTTCCATCAGTAACAATCCCATACGGCATCAGTCCCACGGGATATCGGGCGATCTCAGCAACGTGGTCGAGACTGACTACGGATATGTTCGCCGAGCCATGGTTGCTGACAAGCACCTTTGCTGAATCTGGCGTGAAACAAAGGGTTTTGGGATCCTTGCCTACCAGAATTTCTTCTTTGACCACCAGGGTAGCTGCGTCGATCAGGGTAATTGAGTCGCTGTCAGGATTGACTGCCACAACAAGTCCGCCGTCGGAAGAGACGGCTACAGATGAAGCCGATACCGGACTGCCGGGAACTGAGTTGAGTATCGGTTCAGGAGTCGCGCTTGGTGATATTGATTCGGTTACGGGCAGTGGTGTCGGTTCTGTATTAACCGTGGCTACTGAAACGGCGGTTGCCGTTTCAGCAGGTTCAACAAAATCTGTTGACGGAGTAGCAAAACCACAGGCTGCGAGCAGTAGGTTCAGAAGCAGCAGAAACAGGATCATCTGCAAAACCTGGTGGATATTTAGCGATTTAACCTCCCTCTCTGACTACAGATACGACAGACCTCCCCGCGACGATAACGACACTCAATCACCGGCCTTGCATACGAATATATCGTCGAACAGTACTTCACTGTCATCGAGTACTTCCAGCCAGATTCCTCCAGGCGGGAGCGGGTCTAATTCCGTCTGCTGAATCTCCAGATAGCCATCGACGGCAACGTAGAAAAGATCCTTTTGAAGTCCTATTTCTACTACGTGCCATTCACCAGGTGTATGCGGTATTTCGCTTCCACCGAATGGGATTCCACCACGTATAACGTGGGTGCCATTTTCGCTGAAGGAAACAAGATAACGGTTGCCGTCCTTCGCGTGGAAATTAAGATGCACATTACCCTTAATAATCTTCACCAACATGCGCCACACTACTTCCCCCCAGTTATCCCCTGCATTCGCGTGAACGTGCCTTTCACCGCGCAGAACTTCCGATCCGTCAGCCTCGACGACTGACCAGGCCCGCTGGTCGCTGAATTCCCAGCCCGGTGTGCCGGTCTCGAAATCACTGCGGAAAAGCTCGGGTTCATTCGCAAGGCACTCAGCCTGACCCACAGCAAGATCTTTCAGGCTGACTGGTTTGTCGAGTCCAGTGCTAAGGAAGCGCGGCACCCTGGCTCCATGCGTGACGATAGTGCCGGCAGCAGTTCGTCCTGACTGCTCCTCAAGGTAGTAGGTGACTGTAACAGTATCCGAGAGAGTCAAGTCGAAATTATCAGCAAGGTGATTCAGTTCACGGGTATCGAGATTCCAGCTAATCGAACCGTTTTCAACCGGAATATCCGTATCAACCAGCACCGTGCCCGGCATAGTGACCGTCACGCGGCCCGTTGTCCCGCTCCAGCCCTGTGGCAGCAGTGCCTGAAAAGTTGCGTTTGCCGCCGAGTACCAAGCAGCTGGGTTGAGCCTGGTCAGGTCAGTAGACAAGGTCAGTTGCAGCGTTTCACTACCTTTCACGACAAAGGTAAAACTGCTCCCGTCGGGGGTAAGGGGCCCGCCCTCGGGATAGGGCTCCTGTACCGGGCCTGCACTGGTCATTCCATCATGCGTTACCGTCAAATCAACAGTCCACAGGCCTGGTGTATCGAGCTCAAAATCATCCTGAGGGTCATAGAAATAACCGACTGCATTTGCCCGTCCGTCAAATGAGCGGGCAGTACCGTCCGGGGCAGTGACCGTGTATTCCACCCTGCTCGGCAGCGTGGGCATAATCGGGCCGGCCATGCGGAATATGTCACCGACTTCCAATACGGAACCGGGGCGCACACCGAGGGGCAGGAAGAACATGTCAATCTCTCGCCCGTGCACCGTGAAGAGCGGCCCGCCACTGGGACCTCCGGCGTTACCCTGGAACGGCGGCATGAAGCGCGAACCCATCGGGTCGTCGTCGTCAGTGAGTACCCATCCTGAACCGTAGATCGCAAATACTCCATCCCCGGCTTCGATATCGCGTATTACCGTACCGCCATACATGAACTTAAAATCACCGGGTAAGTCGCCCTCTCTGTTGCCGTTACCTGACTGCAGGTGGTAGGCGTCGCCGAAGCGCCAGTAGGCGGTTGTGGCACCTTCGCCCTGAACCAGTTCCCGTACCCGCACTCCAGGGCGCTGCGCCGAGCCGTACGTATACGCAAGAAGGCTCAGCTCTTCCAGGCGAAGACCCCGGCTTCCGCCAGCGCCTGCCCCGCAGCGCTTCCCGCAGTTGTCCGGATCGTCCTCTTCAGGCGTCGTTATAAGCGGAACCTGTCCTGCCTTGAGTAGGTCCTGATATCTGTTCCCAGGCATGCTTCCTTTGGCTTGTATGAGTGCGCGTTTTACAAGCGGGTGCTCTTCATCGATTACCTGCATGCTGAGGCCCACGTTGACCGAGTCGCCGGGGCCAGTCGAGTGAAAATGGTCGAGGCCATCCGGATCCCCCCGTTTCTCCGGACCCTCCATCCCCCAGAGAACATCGCCGGTAAAGTACGGAAACTGTAGGTGGCCATCAGCTGAGAAATCAACCCCGAACCCCCACGGGGGCGGAACATAGTCGATACCATCGGACCCCCTGAGGCCGTGCGCGAGGATCGGCCCGTCCGGCGTTGCAACGACGCCTCCATACTTCATGCGCCCCGCCCACTCGCGCTCTTCCGTATCTGAATATCTCGCCTCTGCCTCTACGAGGTATTCACCGGCGGCACCGAATGAAAAGGACTGCCCGTCTCCGTCCCACCACCCGCCGGCGGTGGCGGTGCCAGTGAATTCCTCTTTGGTCACGGCATTATCTGCTCCGATATGAGTAATCGTGAATCTGACCTCGGCGGGAACACCCGGATAGACCTGCAGTCCCACCGGCAGGCTGTCACCGACCTCGAAAGGGGTGCCCGGTAAAAGTGAAGTTTCGACATCCAGGCTGTTCGCGACAGTTAAATCGTACGCACCAGTCACTTCAAGGATTTGCCCGTTTACGTCGGCAATGTGACCCACAAGTTGCACCACGTAGTCTCCGTCGAGCGGGAACTGGTACTCGAAGACATCTGCCTGCGCCAGCAGCTGCGGTATCTCGCCTATGTGATTCCCGCCGCCGGCAATCTGGGTTCCCTGGTCGGGCGTCCCTGGTGTTTTAACACCGTAAGCCGTGAATGGTGCCGGCCCAAGCACATCTGTCTTACCGTCCGGTCGTTCTATCGTGATCCTTAGCTCACTGTTTGAAAAATCAAATGCAATCAACGGCACCGCCGGAAGACGACGGTCGGTTACCCCCATCAGCGGGAGGTAAGGGTCCAGATGGTGCTGCCACGGGTCACCATACGGGTCCAGGCGGGGAACGACCGGGTTGTGGTGGGTGATGATCCTTGAGCCTATACCCAGCCGGTCGGTATCCTCACGGGCTAATACGCCGCCGCGCGTTCCTTCCTGCAGCAGGTCGGCCAAAAGAGTGGTGGTGAGGCGCAGCGGCGCTGCCTGCCCCACGGTGACCGTGGCAAGGGCAACGCTGTTGCCCTGCCCCAGCGGATTCCCGAGTTGTAACTGATCTCCCGAGAACGAGGCCTGCAAAGCTTCCCTGATCCAGTCAGGAGTATTGAGCGTAAGCCATGTCACGTAGGTTCCCGTCGGGGCGTCGGAATCCACCTGTATCTCGCAGGAAACATCAGCAACGTTCGCACCGTTTTCCTCCCGCCATCCGAGGTTTCCCGTATCACAATTTGCCTCGAAAATATCAAGCGGATCCTCCTGCTGAGTCCGTTCGATTGGCAGCCCGGTAGGCGTCAGTACGGTGGACAGGAAATCACCAGACGGTCCGATCTGATACCCATCCTCATCGCCCAGCATCTGCCCCTTAAGGCTAAAAGACATTTCGCTCAGTGGCTGAAAATCAGTAAGCACTTTAATCTGGCCGATTACATCGAACGTGCCGCCCGGCTGGAAGGCGATGTCAGACAGGTTCCCTTCGAAAAGCCACGGCTGTCCCTCATCAATAACCCTGGCTCCGCCAGCGACCGAATATGCGCCTGAGGCCGTGTTGTACGAAGAAGACGCTGTCGGCACTCTCAGCACAATGCCGGGAGATCCTATCTGCTCGGCGTTAAGAACCTCCTCAATTCCGCTCCTGATCACTGAATAGCCCTGTGTCGAAGTATCCTGTTTCACCAGCAGGTGTGTACCCGCATGAGCCGCGACAGTGGCCTCGAATGCGCCTTTCGAATCTGCCTGCACCAGCACAACATTCCCAAGTTCCAGGTTCGCAATCATTACACCCGTTCCGGCATGAACCGCTCCCTCATCTGCGGACACAAGAGCATATCCGGTAACCGCGTTGTGATCGACCGTTATTGCTGTTGTATCGGGTGGCGACAGGGCACGGTCATTTTCGTCGGCAGAAAGATGATTCCAGTCGGCTCCGGAGGAATCCACGGTAAGATCGGAAGTCTTGAGCGAGGCGGACCCATCCGGCTTTGACTCCGGTTTAAAGTCAGATAAAGAAGGTTTTTGAGAATCTGTAGCTGCAACTCTGGGTGTTGTAGTTGGCGTTTCTTGAACGGACGGAAGGATCTCTTTCACCTTTTCTACGACGCGTTCTAATAGGCTGGGTTTAGGTGTTGGTGTAGGCACCGCAACAATCGATACCTCGGCTTTTGGAGTTTCGACCGTTTCTGAAGAATTACACCCAGCAAGTAATATCAATAAGAAACTGGTGGCTAAAATTTGTTTGATCATTTTCATATCACTAGTTGAATCAAACCACTAGATACTGACTTTCAGAGTATATTGCTGAAGTCCAACACAATATGGTTTTAAGGTGAGGAGATAACTGCTGTAGCCTAGGCCATTAATGTAGGTCCAAAGATCGACATCACCCAACTACGATATGCTCGAACCTCATCTATTAAACTGGTCTCTCTCCAAACGGCTGCAGCTACATCATCTTGGTGCCATTTCCATAAATAAGATTCAATGCCAAAAGTAGCGGATAGTCCTACAGCTGTGTTGATAATCAGGACTATCAGTAGCCAGCCTATCCAAAATGAAGAAACAGATGATTTCATACACCGGCAGTATGCCACAAAACTGACCCGCCGATACTCGCCTCG
>Ga0066606_10000471_pt1 | contig 24682 bp, 20 predicted proteins | sample SaaInlV_DNA_100m_FD_60386 | JGI IMG/M metagenome (GOLD analysis project Ga0066606, IMG submission 60386) | Marine microbial communities from expanding oxygen minimum zones in the Saanich Inlet - SI075_LV_DNA_100m | ecosystem: Environmental > Aquatic > Marine > Unclassified | place: British... | reverse complement strand
ACGACGGCGGCAACAGCATTAGCTGCGATACAAGAGGCGATAACCGGCGCTGATACAGCAACGAAAGAAAAACTAAATGAACAAAAATGCAATATTGTTGAAAAGCTTGGCAAATTAAATGTTGTAGATAGTACCGAATCTGCCTTAGCTTTAGATATAATAAATCAGGAATTAGTAGGTGCTGATGCCGCAACGATAAAAAGATTAGAAGAAAGTAAAATGGAAGTGATTAGAAGGTTGAATGATCTTCGAGTTAAAAATACCGATGATATAGAGGAAGTTTTAAGAACTATCAATTCAGAGCTAACTGGTGCAAGTAAGGAACTCACAGAACGGTTGCAGAAACAAAAGGAGACAGCATTAGGGAAGTTTGATGTTCTTGAAGATAGATTTGCTGATAAAATTTCTTTCTTATATGAAAAGAGTTTGGCTGAAGCTGAGCATGATAGAACAGTAGAGCTACAGTCTATGTTTGCATGTAATAGAAGAAACTTTTTGAGAGAAACAAGAGGCTCTATTTCTAGGTTGACAAATACGGAGGTGCTGCGTGTTTATGAAACTATAAAAGAAAATATTGATGTGTCTAGATGTGACTTGATAAAGATAGTAGCAAAGGAAAACAATCTATCATATGTAGAAGCCAGTTGTGTCGCAAGCATTGCATTATCTTCGGTGAATAGGCAGGATGCTTTAGATTATTCAAATGTAGGACAAATAATAAGAGCCTTTTCGGAGCAAAACGCCGTAGCTAAAACTAAAAAATGCCATACAGCAACAGCAATGGCTATGTAGGAGATTTAATATGCGTGATTTTGAAAATGCTAAGAGAGTTTTTGAGGAGCTTCAATCTATGGTCAATGGTCTGGATATGATTGCTCGTAGGGCTATGATTGAAAACATTCCAAATTTCCCTTCTAATTTTTATGATGATTATGAAAGAGTAAAACAATTTTTCGATGGGGCTAGTGTCGTTGATGGAAATCCTGAAATTGAAAATAAAATTGGTGAAGTTCTTGAATTATTTGACATGGCTGAATTAGTGAATGATCATTTTTTAGCAGCGGCAAAAGCAACACATGTTGCAAGACCAACTCCAGCTCCAGCTCCAGCTCCTAAACCTACTATGATAGGTTCTAGAGCAACTGGAGGGTTGCCGAGCGCCAGTAGGTCTCCTCTACCTCCGCCTCCACCAAGTGGTAGTAGAGTGGATGAGAAGCCTCCAGAGACCTCATGGTCAGATGTGGATGTTCAAAATGCTATATCATGGCTGGAAGGTACTGGATCAGATCTAAATAGAACAACCGCAAAAGAGCTAAAAGATTTTTATGCAGCAAATGGGCATGAAGCTGAAGGAGATAATGAGAAAAAAGCTGCTGAAAGGTTTAAAAGCATTATACAAATTGCTAGTGTCATGAGTGGTGCAGAAAGTGCAGCAGGAGCGTCCCTTCGTCTTCCAGAAGAATCAAAAAGAAAGATCTGTGCTGCCCACTCAAATATGGCTCCTACATTAGTTTCTAGATTTGTTGATATTACTGTTGCAGAAAGCCACGAAAGAGTGAAAAGAAGATTAAGAAATGAAGCTGGTTTAGAAGCTAGAGATAAAAAATTACCTAGCATTATTTGTATGGATGGCCCCCCGGGTATTGGGAAATCATCTATAGCAAATGGACTTGCCAAAGGATTAGATACTAAACTATATGCCTTTGATTGTAATGCTAAAACAGGTAGGGGCCCAATATTTGGTTATTCTAAAACTTATGCAAGTCCTACGCATGGTTTTTATATGGATGCAATCATTAAAACTGGTCGAAGAAATCCGTTGATTTTACTGGATGAGGTTCCAAGACTTGGAGATGAAAAAGCAAAAGATGCGATGATGGTTATAACCGATCCTGGGGTACTAACTATAAAAGATGATTTTCTTGGTATTGAAATTCCTAAAGAGGCTGTGTTTATAGCAACAAGCAATGATATGTCTAGACTTGATCCTGCTCTTCGGGATAGATTTGTTACGGAAGAGTTAAAAGGATATGAAGAAGCAGATAAAATAGATATTGTAAGAAATAGTCTTCTGAAAAGAGAGTTGGAAGGAAATTTTCTTGATGAAAATCTTGGTTTGTTGGACTTAAGCATGGTTGATGACACTGTTGATTTTTTGGTAAAAGATTATTCTTTTACTGCCGGTGTTCGCGAGCATGTTATGAATATACGTGCTCTAGATGCTAAACTTCAAGGATTGTTTGTGACTGCATTAATAGAGAAGCTTAAAAAGGATGGAATGGACCCGCATGATTCTGAAGACAAAGCTAGAGGAATCTATAGCAAAGTTACACAATACCAACTTATAGGAGAGCAAATATCCACAAAAGGAACTACCGCAGATCTAGAAGATAAACGACAAAAGCTCCTTGAGGAAATAAATACTTACGATATAAAAGGGATACTAAAATTTGATCGTGCTTTGATTACAGAAGCTTTAGGTGCACCAAAAGCTAGAGCTGAAGTAGTTAAAGAAGAGATTGATAGGGATGCCAAAGAAAAACTTGAGGCAAGAATGGCAGAGTTGGAAAAGAGAATTGCTCAAGCTAAAGATCAGGGGCATAATACTGATGATCTAGAGAGTGAGTTGAAACTTTTAAGAAAAGAGATGCAAAGAGGAAGAGAGCATGGTGTTGCCAGCCCTTCTGCATCGCATAATGCACCTCCAGAAAATCATGGAGCAAGGCGCGGAGCATCAAGAAGAGATGAACATGACGGAAGAGATGAACAAGAAGGAAGTGATGTAGCCGTAGACTATGGATTTAGTGCACCTAGACACCTAAGTTCATCTTATGAGCACCAAAGAAGAAATCCAGTAACTCCAGCAGTTTTAAGCTATGAGCTTAGTGAGCTTGTCTGTGAAAGAATGAATTTTGCTTCAAATGGTGCTAATGATCCTGCAATAGTAGGTATGGTAGATACCCCAAAAAACAAAAGTTTAGATGAAAGCTGGGATTCAATTTCAGGAAATACTGCAGATTTTTTAGCTAAAGCAAATAAACACGAATTAGGAGATGGTGATTGGGTTGAAAATGCTTGTGAGGTTTATGACAGTTGGCAGGTTAATGCCAGAGATGAGAATAAATTTGCTAGCGTTTATAATAAAGATGGTGCTGAGGCTGCGAAAGTAGATTATACAAAACAAGATGGACTGGTTAAAGCAAGAACTTCATTAGATGGTTTTGCAGATCCTGATGTGGCAGATAAAGTTATTGCACAGATGTTGGAGGTTGCAACCAGAGTTTATTTAGAAACAGGGAAAAATAAAGTTAAATTGAATGGTCTTGAAGACAGACCTGATTTGGCAGTGAAATTCATGGAAGCTGCGGCCATTCTAGCGAAGAAAGATATTAAACTGGAAATAGAGTTTGACTCCCCAACAGTTAAAGCTGTTATGGGAAATCCAAAGTCTTCTGAAAGAGTAAAAGCTATTGCTGAAATTGAGCCTAATGGTGCTGAAATTGTGAAACAATCTGTAGACTATGATGGTTCAGAACCAGGCAGGCGACATCGCCATAGTGGTGTAAAGCATTAATAAATCAAATCAAAGTGGTGCCGAGGCATCGAGTAAAAAGTCATTGACATTTCAGGCGATTGTTTTTAAAAAATTAGTTTGATATACTCCTTTTGTCGCTCTACTTTATACGTTGACCCAAAGTTGAAACGTCATTTCAAATTTTTGGTAGTGGAGCGATATAAATTTATTCTAGGTCACCCACATTCCGCGCAGATTATCTAAACTTAACTGAGTAATTATTAGTTAATAGGAGTTTGCTCGTGCCGCTAATTGAACCACACCGAAGTGATAAACTTATGGTAACGTTACCTGAGGATCAGGATATTCCAGATTTGCTTGAAAAAGCAAAATCACTCAAAAAAATAAGTGTTTCATCTCAGTCATACAGTGATTTGCTCATGATGGGCATTGGTGCTTATACACCTCTTACTAAATTTATGGGACATGATGATTGGTTGTCAGTCTGTAAAGATATGAAAATGACCAATGGTGTTTTCTGGCCAATACCTATAACTTTATCAATTTCAAAAGAAGAAGCTAGCTCAATAAAAGCTGGTGATGAGGTTTGCTTATATTGTGAGAGTTGTGAGCGCAAAGAAGTTGGCATCTTAACGGTAGAAGAGATTTACGAAAGAGATTTAAAATTAGAGGTTGAGAATGTTTTTGGAACAACTGATGAAGCTCATCCTGGTGTGGCAGTAGTATTAAAGCAGGGCAAGTATACTCTATCAGGCGAGGTGATTTGTTTATCACAAGGCGATTTTCCTGAAAAGTTTGGTGAGCTATACCGAACCCCACAGGAAGTTAGAGATGAATTTGAGTCTAGTGGTTGGTCAAATGTCACCGCATTTCAAACCAGAAACCCAATGCATATGAGCCATGAGTTTTTAGCTAAAATAGCTCTTGAGTTTAGTGATGGTATTCTTGTTCATTCACTTCTTGGTAACCTAAAAGCTGGAGATTTCCCTCCCAAAGTTTCTTGTGCTGCTATTAAAGCTCTCGTAAAACATTATTTTAAAGAAAATACTGTAATGCAAGCTGGATATCCTTTAGATATGCGATACGCAGGTCCACGTGAAGCACTTTTACATGCGTTATTTAGACAAAATTATGGATGTAATAAAATTGTAATAGGTCGAGATCATGCTGGGGTTGGTTCATATTATCATCCATTTGCAGCACAAAGAATTTTTGAAGAAATTCCAGATAATGCTTTGAAGATAAAGCCATTAACCATTGATTGGACTTTTTGGTGTTATAAATGTGAAACAATGGTATCAGCAAAGAGTTGTCCTCATCCTGATGCTGAGCACCTTAAAATATCTGGAACAAAGCTACGTGAATTGTTGTCTAACAACGAAGAGATACCTGAACATTTCAGCAGACCTGAAGTATTGGTGGTATTGCAAGAATACTATAAAAGTTTATAGGAGCGATATATGAAACCACGTGAACTGCCTAAAAAGCTAATAGGAACTACAGTCATTGCATTTTTAGTATTTCAATATGTGTCTATTCAGTTAGGAACTGTAGTGTTTTTTGTTGCTGCTGGATATTTGTTATATGAAATGAAGCAAGAAAAAATTGTGATAAGAAAAAAAGTACGCATAAAAGACAATAACAACAATAGAAATGGTGTAAACAATGGCGGATATAGAAGAAGATATTGAAAATTATAAAAATGAGCTTGTAAATGCGACACCTGCTGAAATTTTCAAATTTGCATATGATAAATATGCAGAGAGAGATATTTTAATATCTTTCTCTGGTGCTGAAGATGTAGTGTTGGTAGATATTGCCTGCAAGTTGGGGTTAAAGCCAAAAGTGATGTCACTTGATACTGGAAGGCTTTTTCCTGAAACATTAAAGTATATTGAAACAATTAGAAGTACTTATGATATAGAGCTTGAAGTTTTGTACCCTGACGCCGAAGAGCTAGAAAAGTTTGTAAAAGAGAAGGGGTTGTATAGCTTTTATGCTGATGGCCATAAAGGTTGTTGCGGTGTGCGTAAGTTAAATCCCTTAAAAAAACGTCTTGCCAAAGCTGATGCTTGGATAACGGGTATCCGGCAAGACCAAGGTGTTACAAGAGATGGTATAAATGCTGTTGAAATAGATAAAATGTTTTCTGGTGATCCTGATAAACCATTGATTAAATTTAACCCATTAAAAGGGTGGACCTCTGTAGAAGTTTGGTCTTATATTAAAGAGAATAATGTCCCTTATAATCCTTTACATAAAAAAGGCTTTATAAGTATAGGGTGTGAGCCTTGTACCAGAGCCACCCATCCTGGACAACATGAGAGAGAAGGTCGCTGGTGGTGGGAGTCTGCAGAAAGTAAAGAATGTGGTCTGCATGGAAATAAATGACAAGAAGATGCGACTCAGAAGAAATACTTGGCTTGTCTTCTGAGTCTTCCTATTAAGGCTTTGTGCTTCGCATTTGAATCAGTCTGTAAATTCAAGAATTGCTTTCGATGACTTTCCAACTAAAGTTGCTAAATCATTTATTGGGCAAACTAATCTGTGGATTTGATTATGGTGATAAAATGCGCATGTATCAGAATTTGCTTGGAAAAATTTCTCATCTTCACTGTGAACAACGATGATCTTGTTTAGTCCTATAGCTAACCCTAGTTCTGTGTGAGTACCTCGGCCTCCAGGGAGCAGGATAATTACCACATCTGCCGATAAAACTCCCCTTACTTCATTATGGGCAACTTCATTAAGTCTATCGACAGAGGTGTTTTTCACGCTGCCATGTGTAGTCCAGTCATAGGTTAATGACCATCCTATATCGGAGAGTTGATTGCGAACTAAGTTGTGTTTATGATTATTTTCCAGTTTTGTTGCTATGTAATACTTCATTCTGCTCTCTTTTGTTTGCTTTCATGCCGAAAATAAGGATAACGATGCCTATAAGCAAGGTCCCACAAGTTATTAATAAAGTGTTAGTGTTATCTATTAATCGCTCTCCAAAAATAACCAGAATACTGCAGAAACATGATGCACAAGCAACAAACAAGATAGTTTTGCTTTTAATGTAATGACTTATTCCAAACAGTATGACTGGCACTATCATGATTACTTCAGTTGCAGGTTTTAGTTCTCCCCCCAAATACACAGCAGAGCTTATGCCAAATACAATAGAGCTTATGGCATATAAAGCTGGAGTGGTTTTAACATAGTATTTTTTAGACAGAAAATGAGTAAGACTAATAGTTATTAAGCTTGCGATTGTAAAAAGTAAAAACTCTTTATTAATAACAAATGAAAGCAGGTTAATGGATAGGCAACCAGATAAAAAAAGAATTATCCAAATGCTTGGCTCATTGGCTTGAAGTTTAAATAAATTGTACTGTTGCATTAATAGTAAAATACTTAAAACAATGCTCAGGTAGAGTGAGTTAAGCCCTAGAGAATATTCACTGTAAAAGACATTACTTCCTATGATGAATAGAATAAATGCTAGCAAATTAAAACTAGGAAAATATTTATTTAAATTTTTATTATTATATAGGTATAAAGCACTATAAATGGTAGCCAAACTCAGAGCTAGAGCAATGAAATACTTAAAACTATGGATTTTAATATTTATTGAGATATATGTACCACTAGCAATAATAACAGTAATACCAAACCACAAGAGAATATTCATAGATTTTGTTGTACTAGCATCAATATTATTGTGAATATCATCAATGCTGATATCTTGCTCTTGCATGATGTGTTTAATTTTTAAAAGACTTTCTTCTTTGCTCATAACTGTTCAACCTTATCAACCCAACCAAGAAAGGATGAATAATATCCAGGAATTGGTGCTTGTAACCAGTATTTTTCTAAACTAAGGTTACTCATTTTGTTTTTAGAAATTATAATCCCCAAGCCTGATAAAGAAGCTTTTCGTGTCTTGCAAGAGTAGCCATCTGGAGCTGTTTCATCCGTTGAAATAATTTTGAGATTAAATTTTTCAAAATCTATTTCTTGAGTGAATGCCTCCTGCTTAAAAGGCATTAATTGTTCAACATATTTCAATGGAATTAACTTTTCATCTTGAGATGAGTAGTAATGTAACTCATCCATTTGATTTTTTTCTTTGGGGTTTATGTGAGCATATAACTTACCATTTTTAGTTTCTAATTTAATTTTAGGCTGATTGTTATTATTATAGACAGTGTGACTGACTAAGGCTAAATATTGAGGAGGTGTGCTCATTTTAGAGGGGGCATATATTAACAACATAAATATAGCCATGATTAGCACAGGAAAAATTAATGAGCGTCTGTAATATTTATTTTCAATCATAAAATTCCAACCTTTTTTTGTTGTCCTGAGAAAAATAACTCTCAACTACTTCTGGAGTTACATCATCTAGAGAATAAGTCCACATGGGAGATGTTTTCTCAACTATAAGAGCTCTTATTCCTTCGTAAAACTCAGTATCCCTTATAAATTCTTGAGTGAGAAAGTATTCATTAAACATACAGTTTTCAAAGGGTAGTTGCTTGCCTTTCATAATGGCGGCATAACTAATTATCAAGCTAAGCGGGGAGCGAGCTTCAAGAATAGTTTTAATTTTTGTGTCATTTAGGTCTCGATTAAATTGTTTGAAATTCTTTGCTGAGCATGCATGAATAAAGTCAGCACTTGGCTTAAACGCTGAATTTGTATAATTTGTCTCAGATTTAGTGAAAACATTATTTAAATTGTTTAATTCAAGGGTGTTACACTCAAGTAGAGTTTCTATTGCATTGTCGAAGGAATCATTGTCCAAAACACAATCAATGAGGTCATAATGTTGTGCAGTATTTGCATCTATAGGGTCACCAGTTAAAGCCATATACATACCTAGGTTGTCTGCAATCCGACTCAAAAAATAAGTGCCTCCAATATCGGGGAAGAAGCCTATTTTGCTCTCTGGCATTGCAAGTTTCAGGTCCTCTCTAGCTATAACAAATGAGCCATGGAGGCTAATTCCTAGTCCGCCACCCATGGAAATACCATTAAGCAGTGCAATATAAGGTTTGGGATAGTTAAAAATCAAATGGTTTAACGCGTACTCTTGTTGAAAGAATTGAGTACTTTTATCAACATTATTTATACCATTATCATAAACGCCGCGTATATCTCCTCCAGCACAAAAAGCTCTATCACAGGAACTATTAATAATAACTGCATCGATTTCATTATCATTTTTCCAGGCCAGCAATATATCGGTAATATCTTTGATCATCTCACCATTTAAGGCATTAAGTTTATTTACACGGTTTAGGGTGATCAGACCTAAATTGCAACTTCCTTCTAGTCTTTCACTTAGTACAGAATTACTCATAGCAGGCCTTTCTTTTTTCTAAAAATGCTTGAACACCTTCAATCTTATCCTTATTATCACAAGCCTTACCAAAGAGTAGGGCCTCATAATCACAAGCGTCAGTTAATGATAAATCTGCAGCATTATTGATGGATTGAATATTTAATGCGATGGCTGTTTGTGAAAAATCATTGAAACTTGCTAGTGTTTTGATGCTATGCTCCATAAGCTCATCATGTGATTCAAATAAGTTTGATACAAGCCCCCAAGCGTATGCAGTTTTAGCATCAATGGTTCTACCTGTTATACACATATCCATGGCTCGACCGCGACCGATAAGTCTTGGTAATCGTTGACTGCCTCCAAAACCAGGTAGCAATGCTAGCTTTATCTCTGGTTGACCAAATTTAGCATTAGGCCCAGCAAATCTCAGTGTTGCTGACATCGCAAATTCACATCCACCACCAAAAGTGTAACCATTAATCGCGCACAAGCTTGGTTTGCCTAAGTTTTCTAATTTGAACAATATATTTTGTCCAAATTTAGAAAATTCATAACCGGAGCTATGAGGGATATTAGCTATCTCAGTTATATCAGCTCCAGCTGAAAAAGCCTTTTCACCACCAGTAAAAAGTAAACTTCGTATTTGAGAATCGGTTTTATATTCATCAAGTTTTGCATCCAACTCAACAAGCAAAGCTTTGCAGAGAGCATTTAATTGTTTGGGCCTATTAAATTGTAAATGAACTATACCATTATCAAGTTTTTCTTCAATAAAGTATTCCACAATGACTCCTTATGACAAAATTTTTCTAGCAATTATAAGCTGCATTATTTCATTAGTACCTTCTAATATTTGATGGACTCGTAAATCACGCAAATATCTTTCTATTTGATAATCTTCTAAATAACCATAACCACCATGTATCTGCATGGCTTCGTTAACAACCATAAATCCTACATCAGTTGCTTTCTTTTTTGCCATCGCACAGAGCAGGGTAGTATTATCACTATTTTGATCTACAGACATAGCTGCTTGGGAGAGAAGCTGTTTAGCACATTCAAGCTCAATGGTCATATTGGCTATCTTAAACTGTAAAGCTTGAAAGTCTTTTAAAGGTTTATCGAATTGCTTGCGTTCGCTCATGTAGGCAATTGTTTTTTCTAAGCAATATTGTGCTCCTCCAATAGAGCAGGCACCAATGCTAATCCGACCTTTGTCGAGAGCTGACATGGCAATTTTAAAACCTTGCCCAATTTCACCAATCATATTTTCCTTGGGGACAACACAAGCATCTAGGTGTACAGACGCTGTTGATTGAGAGCGCCAGCCCATTTTTTTCTCTTGTGCACCAAAGGATATACCTGGAGATTTTTTATCTACGAGGAAGGCCGTTATATTTTCATTAACTTTAGTCATACACAAGTAAAGATCACTATCTGGAGCACCGGAGATAAATGCTTTTTGACCATTCAAAGTGTAACTAGCACCATCATTATTTAAACTTGCTATGGTTTTGAGAGAGGCCGCATCAGATCCTGAGCCAGGCTCAGTCAAACAGTAACTACTCAGTATCTCCATAGAACATAATTTAGTAAGATATTTTTCTTTTACTTTGCTGGAGCCGTATGAGTCTGTTGCCCACGCAACCATATTGTGAATAGAGAGATAAGCACTAAAACATGGGCAAAATTTTGCTAGTTCAATAAATATTAAATGTGTGGAATATCTATCAAGCTCCATACCACCATGATTACTTGAAACATTTAAGCCAGCTAACCCTATGCTAGCTGCCTTTTTGAATGTCTGTACTGGAAAGACCTTATCTTGGGACCATTTGTCTGCATATGGGGCTATTTCTTTTAAGGCAAATTTATTCACTGCCTCTAAAATTTGTAGTTGTTGCTCATTTAGATTAAGCATTACTTGACCAAAAATTAAAATGTAGTTTAATTTAACATAGAGGTTTGTATTTTGAAATTAACTCCAGTGATTGTTAGAGAAGTAGCTTTAGCAATAATTTTTAAATTATTTTTACTTTTTGGTGTGTGGTACCTGTTTTTTTCCGAGCGGGTTCAAGTCACACCAATTGAAATGAATGGTATTTATGAAGCCAGGGCTTCAAAGGATAAGGATCCAAATGCTTGAATTAGCTGAAACCACCGTAAATCTGTCGAGATTACAATTTGCTTTAACTGCAATGTATCATTTTATATTTGTCCCTCTAACTATAGGGTTGTCATTTATCTTGGCCATCATGGAGTCAGTTTATGTTTTAACTAACAAACAAATATATAAAGATATGACAAAATTTTGGGGCAAGCTTTTCACAATTAATTTTGCCATGGGAGTTGCCACAGGTATTACCATGGAGTTTCAGTTTGGGACTAATTGGGCTTACTATGCCTATTATGTTGGAGATATCTTTGGTGTGCCTTTAGCTATTGAAGGTCTGATGGCATTCTTCCTTGAATCAACAATGATTGGTATTTTTATCTTTGGTTGGAATAAACTATCGAAACTAAAACACTTGACAGTCACCTGGCTTCTTGCTCTTGGAACAAGTCTCTCTTCATTGTGGATCCTCATCGCTAATGCCTGGATGCAGCACCCGGTTGGGGCAGAATTCAATATAGAAACATTAAGAATGGAGCTTACTGATATTGGGGCAATAATTTTTAGTCCAGTAGCTCAAGTTAAATTTGTTCATACTGTTGCTGCGGGATATGTTACTGGATCGATATTTGTTTTATCGATTAGTTCATATTATCTGTTGAAGGGCAGATATAAATCATTAGCAATGCGCTCATTTGCGATAGCTACAGGGTTTGGGATCGCTTCAATCTTTTCGGTATTGTTACTTGGTGACGAAAGTGGGTATAGCATTGGAGAGGTGCAAAAAACAAAATTAGCATTGATTGAAGGTGTTTGGGAGACTGAGCCTGCACCTGCACCACTTACTCTAATAGGTTGGCCGGATAATGAGACTCAAGAAACTAAATATGCAATACAAATACCATATCTCTTAGGGATAATTGCTACACGCTCCTTAGATACTCCGGTAATAGGATTAAAAGAGATAATTAAAGGCAACGAATATAAAATTAAACAAGGTATATTGGCCGTACAATATCTAGATTTATTAAGAAAAGATAAAACTAATCAAGATGCTTTATCTAACTTTAATGAGGTGAAACAATATTTAGGTTTTGGATTGTTAGCTAAGAGGTACGTTAAGGACCTAAACTCACTAGATTCTGTCATGATCAGTGAGATTGCTAAAGAAAGCATCCCTAAGTCATGGGTGCTTTTTTGGGCATTTAGATTGATGGTAGGTTTTGGTTTGATAATGTTGGGTATTTTTGCAATTGCTTTTTACTACAATGCAAAGAAAGTTATTTGCGAGCAACGCTGGTTTTTGAAGGTTGTGGTCTATGCATTGCCTTTGCCCTGGTTAGCAATTTTTTGCGGATGGATTGTTGCTGAATATGGTCGGCAACCATGGGTCGTAGGGCATCATTTACCAACATATATGGGAGTTTCATCAACGACAAGCGTACAAGTGATGTCAAGTTTGCTTGGACTAGTTGTTTTATACACACTACTATTGATAATAGAGCTGTTTTTAATGGTCAAATATATAAAAATTGGCCCGCAAATAACCCAAGGTAAAAACATATGATATTTGATTATATAACTTTGAAAATCATATGGTATGTCCTTATGTTGACGTTGTTGGCGGGAGTATTGATTACTTGCGGCATGGATTTTGGAGTTTTAGCATCTTTAAAGATAGTCGCTAAAACCGATGATGAACGAAGACATGTTATTAATAGTATTGGGCCCACCTGGGATGGTAACCAGGTTTGGTTGATTACATTGATAGGTGCATGCTTTGCTGCCTGGCCAATAGTCTATGCCACTGTGTTTTCATGCTTTTACTACTTAATGTTCTTACTCTTATTTAGTTTGATTATTCGCCCACCAGGGATCGATTACCGAAGTAAAATAGAGTGCGCATATTGGAGATCCATGTGGGATCATGTTTTATCCGTGTCTGGAGTTTTACCTCCACTTTTACTAGGAATATTTTTTGCAAAAATATTTACTGGAGGAAACTTTACCTTTACTGAATTGTCATTACCATTTGCAACAGAAGTTAAAGGTGATTATTTATTACTATATTTTGGGTTTATGGTTTTAACACTGTCTGCGTTTATGATGCAAGGGTTGCTGTTTTTATGTATTAAAACACATGATAGTGTCGTTGAAAGAGCTAATATGTTAGCTAAAAAAATATTATTTTTATACTTGCTTACCTTTATTGTCTTATTTATATATATTAATTTTTATATGCAAGGGTACCTATATAATAACTCGCAAGGGTTTCATTTAGGTCAATGGAGCCAAAATTTCACTTCTAATAAGAATCTGTTTTCAATTCCTTTGCTTGCTATATCTTTTATAATTATTGCAGCTAATCGACTGTGGCAAAACAGATACCTGGGAGCAATTTATGCCTTTAGTCTGAGCATGATTTCAGTAATGCTTACTTTTGCAGCAATAAGTTTTCCATTTATATTGCCTTCTGAGTATATAGTTAATTCAAGTTTAACAATATGGAATGCAACATCAAGCCATAAAGCTTTAATGACACTGTTTTATGTTGTTATTATACTGTTGCCTATTGTTTTGACATATACGGTTTGGTCATATTTAGTCGTTAAAGGCAAAACCAAAGAATTGTTATATTAGGAGTGACTGTATGTGGTATTTTTCTTGGATTTTAGGCGTTTTACTCGCATGCTCTTGTGGCATTATTAATGTTATGTGGCTCGAGCACCATGACGTTTTTGATGACTAGCATAACTAATAATTATATTAATTAATTTATTTTAATAACATTATATTAGCAATAAAGGATTATTGTATGCCAGCAACTCTGTGTGGAACACTAGTATTGCCTTTTTTTATACCAGAAAGTAGGGGAGTTATTGAGGAAGATGCCCTAAGAATATTGGCAGCAGAGCCATCTTCTCGAAATCAAAAGACTGTGGAGGGATTTTCCCCAGTGCATTTGGCGGCATTAAACGGATATAATTCTGTTTTAATGAAATTAAAACAACTAAATGTTTCTCTAGCTACTCCCCATACAGGAAACTATTTAACCCCAGTTTTAATGGCTGCAATTGGGGGGCGGAAATCTACTTTAGAGTACTTGAATTCGCAAGGAATTGATTTAAAAGTTGAGGATTCTGATACCAATAATGCCACAGATTTAGCCATTGGGGCATATTTAGCAGATAATACCGTTGGCTCTGATGCTCTCGTATATCTTTTAAAGCAAGGGATCTTACCATCAAGTAAAACCACACCCGAACAAATAGTAGAGCTTTGTAATTGTCTTTGTATCAAGGATGACGAACTTGCACTTAGAACAGTTGTCGATATGGGAATAGAAATACCATATGTCATCTCAAAAACCACAGGGTTTCATTTGTTAGTTAATACTTCTATTTTAAGTATGTCCACCAATTGTTTAAGATATTTGCATGATGAGCTTCGCTTACCACTTAGTAGTAGTGATGTAAGGGAAAGTGAAGATTCTTATGATAAGGTAAATCCATTAGCTCTAATAATGCAATTTTTACCTGTTAATGGAGCCTTTTCTGCTCCACAAGTTTTTCTGTCAACTTTTAGGTTGGGCTGTGATAGTGCTCTTTCAATGGACGTTCAAGCAAAAGCTTATGAGTGTGCAAAAACAATTTTTGAGGATTTAAATATTAGTCCAAATTCAAGATTAAGATATGACTATGATGCTGAGCAATTCTATATTGAATCAGTTTATATGGGTAGTGTAAAATTGTTATTTGGCGTAGATGGCGTATGTACTAATCAGGATGCTTTAATCACAGCTTTATTAACGATGATAACCACCTTGAAAGCACAAGGATTTTCTTATATTAATAGCTCAGGCATTCGAGTAGGTGAGTACGATAATCTCTTCCGTACTCCAGTAGAAATACTAACAATAATTGTTGATGATGGTTTTCCATTAAAAATTGCTGATTTAGAAAATTCACTAGGATTTTGTGATTTGGCAGTAGCTCTATACTTAATAGAAAATCTGTCTAATGATATGTCAGAAGATGAGAAAAATGTAATTAGTCAGCAAATTGATGCTACAAATAACACAAATCTTGTAGGTCATGAGGGTAGAATGAAGTCAGCTCTTGATTCAGCTTACACACGAAGCCATACAACTACTATAATACCTAGAAGGGGTGGTTCGGGATTGGTGCCTGATGATGTTAATAACTCAACAGCTTCCGCAGGTGTGCCTCGTGATGAGGATGATTTAACAGCACATGTTGTTGCTGATGATAATGGCACAACGAATCGTCTAAGGGTTTAATACATAAGGCTATTATTTGATGGAAAAATCATCTAATGATGAACTAGATATTCCAGAACTGGTTCTTCTTTTTAGTGATCTAGATTTACAAACTATGTATAGCTCCTATGTGGCCGAAAATTTTTCTGGAATTAATAAATTAAAACTTCTATCTTCTAAACATAAAAAAGAGCGTGAAATACGTCGCATGCAGGTTGATTTTGTCTATAAAGTCCAAGTATTAGCAAATGACTCCTCTTTAATTAATAGGGCCTATCTTTTACTTGGAGCTTTACAATTTGTACAGGGACGGTGGACTCCATTTCCAACAACAGGTATATTGTACGAGCTGGTATTAAAAGCTAGTGATCTCGAACAAATGATTAGTGAGAATGCCAAGGTAATTGATTTGGAAAAATTATTTCAATGTCCCAGTTTAATCCGGGATATGGCTGATGAGTCTTTAAGACGACTAATTTCTTCTAATCCAGAGCTGTTAGCGTAAGATAAAAACACCTTTTGAGGATCTGAAATGCCTAAGAAATTATCCACCCCGAAAAATAGAGAAGCGTTTTTAGATGCACTACAGTGTGATGAGCTGCCGCGTGGTTCAGGATTTCTAAATAGCTATAATGGTACGGTTAGTGGCATGAATGTAGAATATGGAGATGTGGTTGGAATTAGAGCTAGAGATTTGCCTGAGAATCAAGCCAAAGTGAAAAGTACAAAATCTAAGCCGTAATGATACATTGTTAACCGATATCTATAACTATCAAATAAATGATAGTTTAACGCTCAAATACAAGGTAAGTAAGGTTATCTAGATCAAGTTTATTATCTTTAAGCATTTTTATATATGGCTTAATTGCTAAGTTTTTGTTTTTTGCATTATAGAATTTTCTTATAAATGTTTGTGAAAGATGGCTCCAAAAACCATCAGAGCATAGTAGATGCATAGTTGCTTGATTATCGTTTGCAACGATCTGAATATCTGGGTTTATTTCTGAGCTAGGACCTATAACGTTTGTTAAAATCCCACTATGCGCGATAAAGTCATCACTTTGTTGTGGCCCTACTGCAATAGAGTGATCCTGTGTGTGAATAATTTCATCGGTATCGCTCATTGAATATATCCTACAATCACCGACATGACTTTTAATAATATGGTTTTTAGTAACTACTACGAGTGCAAATGCTGTGCAAGCTTCAACAACACGGTTATGTAATAAAATACTGATGGTTTTGCTCGCAGCTTCGAAAATAATGTCATAGATATGTTCTGGGTTATGGGTTAACTGATGCTTTTCTGCAATAGTAGTTGAAATAAAGAGTTCACAAAATGCTTGGGAAGCAATTTCACTGCCTTTATATGCACCAAGACCATCTGCAACTATAGCAACAACAATATCATTATCACTATATGACTTATGAAAGTCCTGATTGATTGCGCGTTGACCGATTTCACAGCCAGAAAAAAATTCAGTCATAAGCAATAAAACCTACATTTGCCTATATGAATTATAGTTTATTGTTTTTTATTCTTCTTGAAGTGATAGATTCTGTGCCGCCAGATGTAGATCGTCATTGGCTATGTGAACATATACCATTGTCGTTGAGATATCTGAATGTCCCATTAATTGTTTAACTTTTTCTATTGCGCACCCTGATTTAACTAAATACGTACCATAAGAATGTCTTAGCCAATGAGGGGAGGCTTTGCGTAGCTTAGAGCCTTTAAATGCATTATTGCGCTGCTCATCTAAGTCTAAAGTTTTAATGGCCTCATAGCGATTTGCTGCCATCTCAAAGGCCCACTTAACAATTTGCCAGATCCGACTTTCACTGATTGGTTGTTTGCCACTTTCCATAGGAACTAATGGAGTCTGTTCATCAAATTTTGGTAACGGGGTAAGTTTAGGGATTGTTTTGCGAAACTCTGCTAGTAAATCTAAATATTCATCTACAACAACTATTTTTCTAGGTTTTTGACCTTTGCCAATTATATTGAGATACCATTTTTTATCAATAGTAACAAAATCGCCCATTTTATGATTAGCAAATTCAGCTAGGCGTAGGCCAGTGAAAAATAAAGTTAATATAATATATTTAGCACGAATGGCTTGAAATGAATTATTTTCATTTTCGGATTGATATGCAGATAAAGCTTCTAACGTCATATTTATTTCATCAATTTCTACCCATCTTTCAGTAGATCGAGATTTAATGCCTTTTCTTCTTTTATCTCGGACCATAGGGTTGCCTGCAAGATAATTATTTTGCACTAAATAATTGAAAAAGCTATCAAGAATGCTGCTGACTTTTCTAGCAGTGGCTGAAGATAATGGACAGGCAAAAGGTTTCCATTTGAGATTAATACTGCCATCTTTTTTTAATTTTGATTCTCTGGAGCCACACCAGAGCTTTTTGGGAGTAGGATCTAATATAAACTGTTGGTAGGAAATTAAGTGCTCTCTCTTTAAATCAGAAATGGATAATTTCGGAACATTGCTAGCCCAAAGTATTAATCTTTCAATTTCTTTTATATAGGAGCGATAAGTTAATTTTTGGGTTTGATAATCTTGTAAAAATGTTGCTATTGCTTGGGCATCGGTATTAGCTAGTAACATATTTGGTTCGTTACTTCGATTATAACCGCTAGTGGAAACTAGGACCTCTGATAGTCCACTAAAATCTTTTGAGTCCATATCTAAAAATATTGGTTTAAGCATTTCCATATTAACCGCCTAACAACTGTTATCTTACTGAATAGTATAACTATACAATGTAATTTTGCCAAATTAACTTATCTCATCAAGAGACTTAAGATTTAGTAAAGGTAAAATTAAATACTTAGATAAATCAGAGGTCTTTTCAACGTAAGTTAAATCTAAAAGAGCGGTAATAGAATCAACTTGAGCACTTTGCTTTTTTATTAAGTCAATAGCTAACTCCAAAGTAGCACCTGTAGCAATAATATCATCTACGATAAGAACATTATCTGAGCTGCTCAAGGAGCCATTTTGCATTTCCAAAGAGACACTACTATATTCCATTTGTTTTTTTTCAGAACAAAGGGCATCAGGTGTTTTACCTGGTTTGCGGATAAGACACAATTTTTTTCGCAGTTTAAGTGCAAGAGGGGCTCCAAATAAAAATCCCCGTGAATCTATTGCAGCAATTGCCGTTATATTGCGCTTATTGAGTATTGTAGCAAACCCTTCTATTACATCATTAAAAATATTGGGATCAGCTAAGATTCTCTCAAATGTAATAAAGCTTACATTAGTGATAGGGAAGTCGGGATGAACATTTAAAAATGATTTTATCCAATTATTATTTTTCATGTAAAATACCTCTATGATTAATTGTATCATATACACTAAAGAATAACCTTGACGTTGTTGGTTGACAAACTTCCGTGATTAACCAGAAAAAAGTCACTATTATGCCTTTATTGTAGATTATACCTAGGTTACGGTAGATCTCTGATTGACATAACTACCTTTTAGAATGCAAAATACGTTTAGATCTTAAGATGTTAGTTCATCAATAGACCATTACATTTATAGTTTTCACCTAATTTAAATTGACTTGGAGTATTTCTTAATATGTTAGATATAGCAGTAGTGATTGCAAAGGAAATAAAGACTCAGACCGAGAACGTTAATGCTGCAATTTCACTTTTAGATCAAGATAATACTGTCCCGTTTATCGCTAGATACAGAAAAGAGAAAACTGGCGGTCTTGATGATATACAGCTGCGAACACTTGATGAACGTTTGGATTATTTGCGTGATTTAGAATCTAGAAAAGAATCTATCTTAAAATCAATTGAGGAACAAGGAAAATTAACTCCTGAACTTGTAAAGCTCATTGGTCCTATTTTAATAAAATCAGAACTTGAAGATATTTATCGTCCGTTTAAGCCTAAAAGAGTAACCAAGGGACAGCTAGCTATTACTGCAGGCCTAGAACCTTTAGCAAACAGTTTATTTACCGATCCAAATTTAGAGCCAAGTGAAGAAGCAATAAAATATATAAATGTAGAGCTTGGAATTAAAGATGTTAAATCAGCATTAGATGGGGCTAAGTTCATCTTAATGGAGCGATTTGCAGATATAACTGAACTATATACCGAACTAAAAAGCCATATTTGGAAATATGGACTGCTAAAAAGTGATGTTGCTGAAGGAAAGAAAGATAGTGGGAAAAAATTCAGTGATTATTTTGATTTTGCTGAGTTATTAATAGATATGCCTTCACACCGTATCCTTGCAGTATTCCGAGGCCGTTCTGAAAGCGCCTTAAATGTGAAAATAATCTTAAAAGAAGAAAACAACACATTGCTAAGTATTATTTCTCAACATGTGAATTTGGTAAATGAGTCTAGAGCCGCAGATAAATGGTTACAAGAAGTAGTAAAATGGACCTGGAAAATAAAATTAGAGCACCAAATCGAACATGATGTTTTTTCAGCACTAAAAGAAAAAGCTGAAGAACAGGCAATCGATGTGTTTTCAGATAACGTTAAGACGTTACTTATGGCATCTCCGGCTGGTGATAAAGTAACTTTAGGTTTAGATCCAGGCTTACGTACTGGGGTTAAAGTTGCCATTGTTGATAAAACAGGTAAGATTATATACACAGAAACAATTTACCCACATCCGCCGCAAAAACAGTGGTCACAGGCTTTATCTCTATTAGCTCTCATATGTGAAAAACACAAAGTTGAATTAGTTGCCATTGGTAATGGTACCGGCTCAAGAGAGACAGATCTCTTAGTGCAGGAGCTTATTAACGAAAATGATAACATTAAACTAGAAAAAGTTATGGTTTCTGAAGCTGGAGCATCAATATATTCTGCATCAGCTGCTGCGAGCCTAGAGTTACCTGATATTGATGTATCTATTCGTGGTGCTATCTCTATTGCACGACGGTTACAGGATCCTTTAGCAGAGCTTGTTAAAATAGACCCTAAAGCTATTGGTGTTGGGCAGTATCAGCATGATGTAAACCAAGTAAGACTGAAAAAACGATTAGATAATGTTATTGAAGATTGTGTAAACTCCGTTGGTGTTGATTTAAATACTGCCTCAGTTCCACTATTGAAACGAGTGGCGGGATTAAGTGAGGGGGTCTCCAAGAATATTGTTAACTATAGAGATGTTCATGGTAAATACATTAATAGAAAGCAATTACTACAAGTAGACAAATTTGGCGGGAAAACTTTTGAGCAAGCAGCAGGATTTTTACGGATCCGAGATGGTGATAATAAATTAGATAGTTCTGCGGTACATCCAGAGTCGTATTCAATTGTAACTAATATTGCAACCTCATTATCGATAGAAACAGATAATTTAGTTGCAAATGAGTCTTTAGTAAATAAAATTGATAGCAAAAAATTTGTAACTGAAACTGCAGGCCTAATAACTATAAATGACATACTTGAAGAATTGAAAAAACCTGGCCGAGATCCACGACCAGAATTCAAGACTATTAAATTTAAAGATGGAGTTAATAAAATATCAGATCTTGAAGTTGGCATGGTCTTAGACGGTGTCATTACTAATGTTACTAATTTCGGGGCCTTTGTAGATGTTGGTGTACATCAAGATGGCTTAGTTCATGTATCCCAAATATCTAGCAGTTTTGTAAGTAATCCACGTGATATACTCAAAGTTGGTGGGTTTGTGAAGGCTAAGATAATTGAGCTAGATCTTCAGCGTAAACGCATAAATTTTTCGCTGAAATTAAATGATGAAACTCATGATAAGCCTAAAGGCAAGCATAAGAAAACACATCCAAAAGATGCTGATAATTCAGTGAGACACAATAATAAAAATAAAAGAAAAGAGCCTAAAAAACCCAAATCAATATCTGTTGGTAGCAATGCTATGGCTGAGGCTTTACAAAAAGCTTTATTAGCAACTTAACCTCTGTAATCATGGTGGTAGCGTTGGTTGCTTGCCAGGATTAAGGTATCGCCTCGGCTATCACTGCTAGAGTAGCAATGTATGGCGGAGGCATTACCAAAAGGATTATCACAAACTTTAACCTCTGCTGTCATCACGGTGGTCGCTTCCAGATCCACCTCTGCTACCACTTCTAGAGTCACCTCTGCTACCACTTCTAGAGTCACCTCTGCTACCACTTCTAGAATCGCCTCTACCACCACTGCGGGAGTCGCCTCCATCAGCATTAGAGTCATTGCTAAGGGTAAACATACTAACTTGAAGCTGTAATTGTTTAGTTTGAAGTTGCATTTCTTTTCCTGAAGCAGTGATACCTTCTACGACGGCACTATTTTGCTGAGTTATATTGTCCATCTCCGTGATTGCAATGTTTATTTCATCAATACCTGTAGCTTGTTCTTGGCAGCTAGTACTAATAGTTTGAACGGACTCATTCACTTGGACAACAGCTTCAACGATTCCAGATAATTCATCTCCAGAATGTTTAGCCAAGTCAGTACCATATTTCACTTTTTTCATACTATCTTCGATTAAGTTTTTAATTTCTTTAGCTGAGGAAGCACTTCTTTGAGCTAAAGTTCTAACCTCTGAGGCAACTACAGCAAACCCTCGACCTTGTTCACCAGCTCTTGCTGCCTCAACCGCGGCATTTAATGCCAACAGGTTGGTTTGGAAGGCAATTTCATCAATCACACCAATAATTGCACCAATTCTTTTGCTACTTTCATCAATGTCACCAATTGCCGCTATTACATTTTCAACAACCTTACCACCTTGATGAGCTTTATCTTCAGCATTTTTTGATAGGGTTAATGCATGTTTTGCCGTTTCATTATTACCTTTTACTCCTGAAGCAATTTCATTCATGCTGGCAGCAGTTTCTTCTAATGTACAGGCTTGAGTTTCTGTTCTTTGTTGCAAGTTCACGTTGTTCATGGAAATTTTATTTATTCCTGCATCAACAGCATTGGCTGTATTTACAATATTTCCAACAACATCTTTCAAATTGTCAATAGTCGACTGTAGAGCTCGACCGAGCCCATCATCCTCTGAAGCCAATTTAACTCTTATTCCTAAGTTGCCTTGAGCAATTTCATTAGCCAAGGAAGCTTTTTGTTTCATAGCTTCTATCATTGACTGAAAAGACCTGCCTAACTCATCATCGTTAGATAAGATCTCACAACTTACATTTAAATTTCCTTGGGCTAGTTTTTTAGAGAAAACAACTTTTTGTTGCAAGGCATCAATCATTTTCTGCAGGGATAAGCCAAGTTCATCTTTATCTGATGCCAATGGTACCGATACCTGCAAGTTACCACGAGAAATTTCATTCGCTATAAAAGACTTTCCTTTCAAAGATTCTGTCATGGTTTTCAATGCTTTACCAAGTTCATCATCATCAGATGCCAAGGTAATCTTAGCATTTACATTTCCTTTAACAATCTCTTTAGTCAAATTCACTTTTCCATTTAGAGACGCAACCATGTTTTTTAAAGATGAACCTAATTCATCTTTTTCAGATATCAATTCTACATCCATGTCAATTTTCCCTAATGCTATATCATTAGTTAGGGATGCTCTACTCCTTAGCGAATTAAGCAGTTTTTTCATAGATTTAAGGAGATTACTGATTTCATCATTATTACTACTATTTGAAAATTTAAGTGAGAGATTTCCTGTTGCAATTTCACTTACTATATCAGATGCTTCTTTGATTCGTGAAATGGATTTAATTAGCATGTAGCTTATAAGTAGAGATAAGATAATCGCAAGGATAATTGAAGATATTATCAATATATAGGCTGATTTTGTGTTGTTCATTACAATTGCTTGTCTTTCTTTCATTAAATTTGTCTCTATACTAATAAACTCTGCAATTTCAGTTCGGAACTTATCAAAATATTCCTTTCCATTTTCTTCACCAACAAGATGAGCCATATCATTCATTGTTTTCGCATTGCCAATTTTTCGACGCAGTTCGATCATGACCTCGGTGACATTATCTTCCCAACCGAGAATGTTATATTCAATTTCATTTAACAGTTTGATTTGCATCGGGTTATCAGAAACTGTGTTCTTTAATTTTTCAATCAATGAGGAGAAACTAGATTTACCATGGTGATAAGGGGATAAAAAAGATTCTATCCCTGCTAATAGATAGCCTCTCATTCCTGCTTCCATATCTAAAGCAGCGGCTTTCACTTCCATAGCTTGTGAAATAACATCATATGTATGGGCAACCAAATCCATAGTTTGTTTGATTTGAACGGGATCATGCATCAAATCTGCAGCAATTTTGCGTTTACTCATTAAGGAAGATTCTCTTTCAATAAAAACTTTCACCTGGCTTCTAAATTTATTAAAATATTTTTCACCCTCGGCCTTGCCAACTAATTTTGCCATGTCATCCATTGTTTTTGCATCACCAATGTCTCTACGCAGCTGGATATTTTTATTAGTAACATTAAGTTGCCATTCCGAGATAATTATTTTTATCCCTTCTAATCGTTCTACCAGTTCAGGATTATCACTAACAGCACTCAGCAACTCAGTGGAAAAAAATTTAAAGGATTTTTTTCCATTATTGTAGGGGATCAGGAAACTTTCTTTACCAGATAATAAGAAACCTCGCATTCCTGTTTCCATATCTATTGCAGCAGACTCTATCTTAAGTGCCTTCTCGATAATACTATGAGTTTTTTCAACCAATCCATTCGAAATTTCAAGTTTTTTAAGACTTGATAGACATATTATGCCTAAAATCACAAATAATATTAAAGGGATAAAGCTTCCAATAATCACCTTGGCTTTTATAGTAAAATTATTCAACATATTAATACGCCTAATTTTATAATTGCTAAAATACATGTATGTTCTTTTATCCACCATTTCATAAGGGACATTAGTAAATCCACCAACCTTGAACTGCCCATATCCGGGTGTACTGATGTGTGTCATGTTGTACTCATAGATTCAGAGCCAGGATTTCAGGATTGGGATGTAGTGAAATAGTTATGGTGTAATTTAATTTTTTAGGAAAATGTTCAATAAAAGCAATTTGATAAATAATTTGGAAATTGTAGGTTAGGTTACATTTTTTGTGTGCCAGCGGTAATCTCTTGCTCTAGAGAGGTCGATTATGATTTTTCGGTCACTTTCGTGATAATACACGCAAACATACAAAAATAGTATAAATGTTACCTGGTAAGTTAACCGTTAAAGACTTACTATTGCGACCTATATAGAATTATAAATAATGGTAAATTGATATGTTTGGACTAAGCAATATAAAAAAATTATTCTCTCGTCGTATTGATGAAAAGACCAAAAAGCCTACTGTACAAATACAAGAAAAGGATGTACTGCTAAATGACGGTTGGGTAGAACTTTCTATCAATAATGAGCCTGATGTTGTTGTTATCCCACAATCTATCGTTAGCGGGCCAAA
>Ga0066606_10000465_pt1 | contig 24771 bp, 38 predicted proteins | sample SaaInlV_DNA_100m_FD_60386 | JGI IMG/M metagenome (GOLD analysis project Ga0066606, IMG submission 60386) | Marine microbial communities from expanding oxygen minimum zones in the Saanich Inlet - SI075_LV_DNA_100m | ecosystem: Environmental > Aquatic > Marine > Unclassified | place: British... | reverse complement strand
CACCAGCACCAACTGTACCAGCACCTTCAGGAGCACCACCTCCACCACCAGCTCTATATACTGAAGAACCTGAAATGCTTGAAGCTAATCCTACACCACCATTTCCACCACCAGAAGGTGTACCGTTAGTACCTACAGCACCAGCTCCGCCACCGCCACCTGTACCATAATAAGGTGCTGAATGACCAGCTGTTCCTCCTGCATTACCTTGACCTGCAGTACCAGCTGCACTACCAGATGTACTACCACCAGTACCACCACCTGAACCACCAACATTACCTAATGACATTGCACCACCACCACCACCACCAATTGAAGTGTATGATGAAAACACAGAATTAGCTCCGTTAGTACCTTTGCCACTAACACCAACTCCTCCAGCTCCTCCACCGCCAACAGTTATTGAGTAAGCTGATTCAGAAACAGACAGACCTGTGGCAGTTAAATAACCACCTGCACCTGCTCCACCACCATGATACCCAGCACCTCCACCTGCTCCACCTGCAACAACTAGGTAATCAACTGTACCAATATCTCCAAGTTGAGTAACAGTAAATGTACTAGAGCCAGTAAAGGTATGTACTTTATAATCACCATCAGTAGTTATAGTTCCACCTGTGGCTACTAAAAAAGTAGGTCCAGATGAAGCACCAAAACCATATCCTCTGGCAGAATTAACTGCTGATGAAGTTACTCTAGGCAAACTGTGTTAAAGCAGCAAGTATAGTAAATGCTGCAGACCCTGTTTTAATTATTGTATATGTATATGAATCAATACTATTAGCATTACCTTCTGTAGGAGCTGAACCACCTTGCCATTCTGGTGTAATACTACTTCCATCAACTTGTACTGTTGTATTTCTATATTCAGAACCTGTTATTGTTACTAGATGAACTAATGTAATAGCTTCTCCTACAGCTAATACAGAGTCTAATGATGTACCACTAGAATCTCTAAAATTAACAGTCCAATCACCTGCCGCAGCAGATGTATAATAAAGCACAGACTGTGTGTCTGTATCATAATTAATTGTTCCAGTTGCAGCTGTTGCTGATACAGTTACTTTTTCTGTAGAATTTACAAAAGGAGAATAGTTATTAAGTGAAGCAAAGTTGCTAAAGCCTGAACCTGAAACTGTACTGGTTGCTGAAAGTGTTGTGAAAGCTCCTGCAGCGGGGGCTGAACTACCAATTGCGGGAGGGGAAGCAAGATAAGTGCTAAAACCTGTACCGGAAACCGTACTTGATGCTGAAAGTGTTGTGAAAGACCCTGCACCTGCAGATGTACCGCCGATTGCAGGAGGGGAGGCAAGGTAAGTGCTAAAGCCTGTACCTGAAACTGTACTTGAAGCAGAGAGTGTTGTGAAAGCTCCTGCAGCTGCTGATGAACCACCGATTGCAGGGGGAGAAGCAAGGTAAGTACTAAAGCCTGTACCTGAAACTGTACTTGATGCTGAAAGTGTTGTGAAAGCTCCAGTGCTAGCAGTAGATGCTCCAATTGTAGTATTATCAATTGTGCCACCATTAATATCTACATCACTTGAAAGAACTGAACCACTAAGATAATCAATTGCATAATCTACATTTGTACCATCTGCATATACACACGCTGATTTACCTGCAGGTACTAAGACTCCTGAGCCACTAGCTGTTTTAACTGTAATAGCAGTGTTAGAAGCGTTGTTAATGATATAGCTTTTTGTAAAAGTATTGGCACCGCCTGCGGCAGTAGTAGGTATAATTAAATTTCCTGATCCACCTGCACTTCCTGTAAGGTTAAGGCGTAAGTGTCTAGCTACTTGAGTAGCATTAGAGGAAGTACTCCAAGAAAGTGTAGTATCCCCTGTGCTAACAGCTTGGTCTACCGTACCTACAATAGCTTCTTCTAGAGCGGTTCCTAAATTAACATTGGTTGTTGAACCCCAGGTACCATCTTGTTCTCCGGTTCCTATGAGTTCTACTGATAAATTTGAATACGTTGACATATTATTTCCTTATCCTGTAACTATCTCTTCCCATTCAGGGGTTTGAGTAGTGTTTATTATAACCCAATTTGGGTTGTTCACAATAGGGGCGTGCCCTGTTAAACTTAGTGCGCCAGTGGCGGGTTCTTTTACTAATCCTACAACTTCGCTAGGAGCATATCCTTGTAACGCTAGCGCGCCTACATTTGGAGTAATTACTCTACCTTCTGTTACAGCGGGTGTTATCCCAGCTAATATTGCTGCACCTACACTAGGCGTTATAACGGTGCTTCCAAATACATGCGGTGCTTCACTTGCTATACTTACTGCTCCAACCAGCGGAGTTTTAAATACATTCAGTTGCTGTACAACTTGAGGGGCTATCCCCTGCAATGTAAGTGCACCTACTCCTGGTATTGCCATATCCCCTTCTAGGGCTGTTGGTGCTACACCTGCTAAAGTTAATGCTCCTACGCTCGGTGTTATTCTTGCATCTTCTATTGTACTTGGTGCTATTCCAGCTAATATCGCTGCTCCTACACCCGGAGTAATTACGTTACTTCTAACTAAACTTGGTGCTACTCCAGCCAATGCTAGAGCCCCTACTCCTGGGGTTATTATTACACCATCTAATACTATTGGTGCTATCCCTGATAAAGCTAATGCGCCTACACCGGGGGTGATTTCAACTTCAGTCATGCCCCAAGGGCCTGAACTCCAGGTACTTCGTCCCCAGCCGGTAGCCATTACTAGCTCCTTAAGTTAAGGTAAATATGCCAGTAGCAGCGGGTAAAACAGTTAAAGTGTTTGGCGACGTTACAGTAAATTGTGAGCTAGATAGCTGACAGAAACATAAAAGTTTACCTGCAGTTGCTCCTGTAGAGTTACGTAAAATCGCATATCTAATATTTACTAGACTAGCTCCCGAAGCTGTAAACGCTAAACCCACTGCAGACATAGAAAACTTCTGCTGTTTAGCCGATGCACCTACTGTCCATTGAGCTGTAGCGGGTACTAAGTCTCTACCACCGGTAGTATATCCACCTGCGGCTGCGACTTCGTTTGTTACAGATGCATAAGTACTCAAAGTAAATGTAGAAGCATTACTAGCCGTTTGAGCTAAAACCATTTTAAAAACACCGGCACCTAACGTTATGGTACCATTGCCTATATATTTTTTGGCACTGTTGTATAGTTGCCATGCTGTTGCTGCCATGTTAAATCTCCTTAATATCGGCGTATGATGCGCCGGATTCTAAAATATGATGTAATAACCCACCATAGATTGCTAACTCAATTTCATCGCCTAACATTTTAATTAGGTCAATAAACTCTTGGGCCTGCGATACCATCCAAGGGTTACAGTTAAATACTTTCCCGCTCACGTTTACGGGCATAACTAACTGTCCATCATTTTCTACTTGTTCATATGCGTGATGCATTTCGTCTTCACTTAAACAGGAGTCACACCCAAATAAATGAAATCTTTTAAATCCTAACATTCTAAACAATGGTATAGCCCTTAACAATACAGTCGATCCTCCTGGAACTGACCACCATGTTTTATATTGCTCATCTAGTATATCTTTCAATAAATCTGCTTGCGTATGCCATATGTAAGTTCTATCTTTTGGCAAGCCCTCAAATACACTAGGGTTACATTGTGAAGCTATAAAGTATTTACAATCCTCTACTACAGGTTTTGTAAACCTCGCATTAAACTTTCTTGCATCTACCATGACCATAGCAGAAGGAGTTAAACCATTATCTAAACACCAATTATAGGCGTTATTAATAGTTATAAGTTTAACACCTTTTGCCCTCAATTGCTTTATTTTTTCTATATGTTGTGGTAAGGATGGTCCTCCTCCTACAATCATAACTTCAATCTCGTTAGTTGGATGTGGCTCTACTTGTAAATAATCTTGCTTTATATTGTGTTCTACGTTCTTTTTTATTTCTTCATCCGCTGTATTTACAGTACCTGCATCAACTACTTCTTCTCCTGTTGCCCAATTACTTACATAAAACAAACAAGTATTACCTGTCTGGTTAGACCAATGTATTACACATTTATGGTCTTTGAGTTTTTTAAGCCACCACTCATATGGGTGCACACTCAAATGTAGCTTATGTCCTACTAACACTCCTGCTTTATCATCAACTGTAGATATTTGAAAAAATACATGTTGACAAGCAGATAAACAATTCTCTATAACTTGATCTACATGATGAGGTCTTATATGTTCCATCACATCAGTACAAAAACCATAAGCTGCTTGGACAGGTAGAGGTTGAGACAAATCAGCTTCTACAAATCGCAACGCATGTTTCTGTGTTTCTAACATTGGGACTATATCTTTATCTAAGCAGTTATCTGCAAAGTCAACCATAGTCACATCTAATCCACCAAAGAACGCTAGGTTTAATCCGCCTCGTCCTGTACCACAACCTAAATCTAAAACTGTAGCACCTTGTTTAGGTTTAGCCTGTTTTAAAAACTCATGGGCTATTTTTTCACCAGGAGCAACTTGTCTATACTCTGGTTTATCCCACATCATTTTATATAAATCTTTTTCTAATGGTCTTACTTTATCTACTGTTACTTCTGGTGCATCCGCTATAAGCGACGAAAATCCTGTCATGTTATCCCTTTCTATTCAAATCGAATAAGTGCTGTTGTTGCAGTGTTATCAGGTAATGTTACAGTTAATGTTTGAGCTACAATAGTTTTAACTGATCCAAAATCTAATACACATACAGAATAATTACTAGAACTGCTATTATATATTAAAGCTCCTCTTGCGGAAAATGTGCCTGTCCAAGTAGTAGGAGAATCAAAAGTTATATACACTACGTCTGCAGTATCATCTTGTGTAACTGTAGCGCCTGTTAATGTATTACCCCCAGCTACATACCCTGTGCCTACCACTTCATTTGTAGTTGTATATGCAGAGGTAGAAGAATCTAGCGTTGCGTCATCAGTATATAAAGCTATTTTAAATGTGTCGGTATCAAAATCTATATCACCAGCTAATGATTTAGCAACAAATGTATTAGTTATTCCTTGTATAATAGTTGCCATTAAACTGCACTCCCTCTTCTACCTTTAACAGGTATTCTAGCTTGTCCACTACGATAAGCATCACGAGTATTTTTACCTTCGCCTAGTCTAGTTAATTCTACTAGTGCTTGTTCATATCTATTGGAGTAGTTTGCTATTGTTTCTGGGTCGGCTTTGAGGTACGTAGCTGCTTCCAACAATGAACCATAAAGTAATACGGAACTATAATTATCTCCCAGCCAAGACGTACCGCTAGCGGCAGTAGTAATAGACTCAGGATAAAAAAAGTAATGAAGCTCAGCGCCATAAGCTTTATCAGGTGTAGGACCGAGTATAAATGTTGTATCATCGAAGACAGCATAATATTGTGGTTTTCCGTAGTGAGCTACATCAGTATCAGGAAATGATTGCCTAATAAAGTTAACGTCTTTATTTATAAGAAAAGTATACTCATTAGTTGTATTATCAATAGCCGCTAAACTATAAGTAGCTAGCCAATCGGCAGGCACATTTAAATATTTATTAGCGAAGTTAATAGTACCCGTATCATTTCTTCTTAAGTCTGGAAGATTAACCCCATTAAAGATTCTGTTTTCAGCTTGAGTTATAAACGTGTTTACATCTACTGTAGAGTATTCATCTTCAGTATACGATTGTATTTGTGCGACTAGTTCTGCGTAAGTCATAAACTATCCTTATGCCATTGGGCCACGAGCTTTTCTACCTTTAGTTGCTGCACCATTGCCACGAGTTACTACGCCTGTTGTTTTAACATTTTTTTCAGGATAACCTGCAAAGTTAGGTACAGGTACATCTTGAGGTTGTACATACCCACCCTCCAATTTTGGTTTTCTTGTCTCGTTTTCTTTAGCCATTTCTTTCTCCTAAGTTATTGTTATTGTAACAGTTCCTACTACTCCTGAACTTACTAAATTATTTCCCGTAAACTCATTAGCTGGAGGTCTTGCTCCACCAATAGGTTCCCATCCCCATTGTATATCTCTTGACCCAGTTACGTTGTTGTCATTAAAACTTTGGTCAGGTCTTGGATCTCGCACTGCTTGAGGATCTTCTACTGGATACATCCCTTGCATATTCTGTGGTTGATCTGGGTTCCAACACTCTTTACAAGCTTTAATATTAGTGTTAGTTTTTCTTACATATAAATCTTTTAGTTCTCTAAGCTTGAACTGAAAACCACAAACATCACAGTCTGCAATAGCATTCTTATTAGTGGTGTACTTGTTGCTCATTATTTGCTTCTTTGTTTAGCCCTAGTTTTACCACGAACAGCAATACCATCCATTCTACATTTACCTTTAACAGACCCACCTTTTTTAAATGTAAGCTTTCCAGTTAAAGGCTCACTCTTTCCCTCTTTTCGTAGTTGTCGAAGTGTTTTTGCTGATAAAGCTCTATCTTTTGCAGCTTCTTTTTTCATAAATTTTTCTATAGCTGCTGGACTAGGATCTGATTTCTTAGGTCTTTTTGCTATTACCTCTCCCACTTTTCCCATATACGGATGCTTAGTAACTTTTACGCCGTCTTTTATAGTTGTTGTGGCTTTTGCTTTTGCGTGATCGCGTACAGCTTTTCTTTCTGTTCTAGTAAGGTCTTGGCCTACCTTTAACTTGTCCATTATTTTTTTTGTTAGTGGCTTTAATAGTTTTTTCCCTGCTGCTGCTAAGCCCATCTTATTTCCCCTTTAAATAATTTCTGTCTTTAATTACCATCCCACCTTCTTTAAACTCAAATGTAACTGAGCCCCCATAACCTGATATTCCCGCGTCTGATCCCCAATCTCCTTTAGCTGCGTATCCCTGTATATAGGGTTCAAGAGTTACGTTGTCTGTAATAGGAAGTTGTGCCGTTGCTCGACCTCCTCCATATGTTGTGCCTTTGCGTCTTCCTCCTCCACCTTCAAGCTTTAACGACGACTTTCTTTTTTTCTTTTTATCAGTCATCTTATTTCCCCTTCAAATACTGTTTATCTTTAATTACCATTCCACCTTTTTTTAACCCGGCAATAGGAACTTCAAACAGCCCTAATCCTTGCTCGTATCTTGCTTCAGCTTCTGCTGCCTCCAAAGCTCTTTCTTTTTTAGTTTTTTTAACTTTTTTACTTTTTTTCGCTGCCGTCTTAAGAACTTTTGGAGCTATTTTTAATATGTTTCCTACTACTGCTGCACCCATTTTAATCTCCTATACGTATGATGTTCTTGGTGCTATGGTTAAAGTTGCTTTTTCTCTATCTTCAGTTGAAGCAAGTAACCATTGCTCTTCATATTCTGATTTTAACATTTGTATTCTTGGTGCTGCTTCCGGAATCTTAAGAGACAGATAATAAGCTAGTCCCGCTACCATACAAGGTAAAAATCTAAATGGGATATGCTGCGTGTTTACGCCGGTACCTGCATCATCAATTCGTTTTAAATACCAATACACAAGCGTATAAGTACTATCATTAGGGACAGGCCACATCGTTACTGTTGGGATTGCCGCTTGTCTATCTATATAAACTTGTATCGGTCTGCCCGTGTCGTTCTTACTTGGGATAGATGCATAAGTAGGATTTGACACCCTAGAAATAGCTATGTCTGACTGAGTCGTTCCCGTCCCAGTTCTTATGACTTGACTCATGAGGTCGATGGTAGTCGCGGGCAAATTGTAAGTGGCTGTACCAGCAACTAGTGGGATTGATCCTTGTTCAACAGTCCACAAATTTATGCCTCGGTTAGCCCACTCTATTGTAAGTAAATTTAAACTACGGGTTGCAGTTCTTAAATCATATCCTGTTCTTAACTCTGAACCACACCGTTCAAACGCTTCTTCTACAAGAAGGTTAAGGTCTAAATTAAATGCATGTGTGTTAGTTGTAGCCATTATGTTTTCCTTGTTGTCCTTTTACGTCTAAGAGATGCGACTCTTCTTAGTTTACCTACTTATATTGTCTCAACACTTCTGTTTCCACTACTTCTCTAAACATATCAGAACCAAAGACACTAAAGTCTCCATCCTTCCACTTAATGTTTATCATGTTGTCAGGTGTTACTGTCCAACATCCTTTAACGAAAGAGTGGTTAGTATTCTGTGCTGCTGCTCTAAAGCCCCTCTCATTATTATCACATGGAGTTTTAGCTAGCACTATCCTTGTATTGGGATTCAAATAATAAACTTGATATTGCCCTGCAAATACGATAGTGCTTATGAAGAGTAATACTACTAGCGTAATTTTTTTAAGATGCTGCATACTTTCTCCCTTAGTACAACATATAAATCTCTACCATAAAATTCCCAAGTAATTGCACCACCTATAAACCATAATAAATACATCATGCTTTTGGTTTCCTATGTCCATAACCTTTTTTCTTAAGCTCTAAATGCTTAGCTTTAGTGGGAGCTTTAACTGCTTTGCCCGTCTTCATATCATACATCATATGCGATTTAAATACATCACCCCCAGCTTTCATCTTCTTAGGATTTACAATCCCCATTCCTCGGCAGCCTCGCATTATCTAGCCCTTTTGGCTTTTGTGTGACCTTTAATTGCGCAGCCATCAATCCTACCGCCTTTTTTAAACCCAGTCATGCTTGGTCTACTAGGTCCACGTTTTTTCAGATCAACTTTTGGATCTTTGTTTCTAGGTTTAGGTCCAGTACTTGGGGCTTTCATAGAAGTCATAGTCGGTCCTGAAGGTCCGCGTTTTTTTAGATCAACTTTCGGGTCTTTATTTCTAGGTTTAGGTCCAGTACTTGGAGCTTTCATAGAAGTCATTCTAGGTCCTGATTTAGATTTAGACTTAGATGCAGTAGACTTAGACTTAGATGCAGTAGATTTAGACTTAGATGCAGTAGACTTATCGTCTCTAAAGTATGTTCTTTTATTTTTAGCCTTTGCCCCAAAGCTACCTTTGTTATCAACATCCTTTTTCTTAAGTTTTTTGATTTCAGCGTCGGTCAAGCCTTTTTTCTTAAGTTTCTTTTCTGTCGTTTTATTAATCTTGCCATAGACTCTTAGCCCTGCATTCTTTTTGTTTTGCTTTTCAGCTTTCATGACTTCGTTGTTTAAATCACTTTTTACTTTCTTCGCTTTTCTTTCTTTGATCTGTTGGCGAAGTCTGTCTTGTAATGATGCCATTTTAATTCTCCTTAGTTAAACCATACGACCACGGGTGTGACCTTTAGTAGCACATCCGTCTGCGCGTTTAGATGCTGAGCTAACTGTCCCGCCTTTTTTCATTTTCTTACCTTTAGCTTTCATTATAGCGCCGCCGGCTTTATATCCTAATTCTTTTCTTTGCTTATCTATTCTTTTTTTGTTTTTTTTATCTGCTTTTCTCTTAGCGGCCCTTACTTCATCTGAATCAAAAAATCGTGTGCCACCTGGCTTAATACTTGAATCGAGAGGGGTAGTTTTTTTAACCTTACCACCTTTCCTCATTTTTAATTCACCAACTACGCGCTTCTTTTCATCCATCAAATTATCTTTGCCTTTTCGAGTATAGGCTTTCTCATTATCTACTCTGCCTAATTCTTCAAGGCGGTTCATTCTTTTGGTATTCATGCTTTTCTCCTTAGTGAACTCTCGTCCAATTGATTGTTTAACGCCTACTTTTTTAGCAAACTCTGGGTTATTAGCCACTGCCTGCATAAACTTTTTCTGCTTTTTACTTTTTACGGGCATTACTTATTAATCCTGTTACTTGAAGCTTCAGGCTTTCTTGGTTTAGCACCTTCGTCTTCAATAACTTCTTTTTTACCAAATAGCTTTTGTACCGTATTGGTTTCCCAAATACGAATAACCATCCATATAATAGTAAATAGTGAAGCCATATGAGGAAGCCATGAAAGCATTGTGCCCACAGCCGTGAAGATAGACGTAGCGTCTAGTAAGTGTTTCGTCGATTCATCCATTTTTATCATTTCCATTATACACAATCTCCTAATGCTTCAAACCAACGCCTCAGTTCTTCGAGGTGATCTTCATTCTTAGTTGGTTTGGGCTCTTCGTCCATATTTTATCCACAGAATACCGTTAATGATGTAACTTGAGTTGTTTGAGTTAATACCCCAAACGACGCAAGTGCATCAGTTCCGTTAATTAAAATTCCATCACCGGGTAAAGCCATTTGTTGTGACTCGACTGCAGCTGGAGCAGCTATACTTAATAAAACTTTATCTGATGCTGCATTACCATTTAAGGTTAATGTAACACTACCTGCTCCTGCAGAACCTACAAAATAAAATCCTTTCATTCTTGCTCTGGGTAGAGCAGTTCCATTAGCAATAGCATTACCAATACTTACATTGGTTGCTACAGCTGCATCGGAAGAAATGCTAGTAACTCTAGAATAATAGTTTGTGGAAGTTGCAGTGTCGGTATTAACGCCATCTACAGTTTCAGTGGTTACTGACTGAGTTAAATCCCCAACCTTGTATCCAGTGATAGTAAATGTAGCGGCAGTTGCATCGCCTGCACAAGTAAATAGAATTTTATACCCTGCACCATTATCTAGAGGCTGATTAGTTTTTAGAGTAACATCGCCTGCGCCACTAATAACAGCAGCATCTCTATATAGCGTAGCTGAAAAGCTAGGAGTGACGGCCCATATATCTGTTGTTATAGCCATTGTCTATTCTCCTATTTAAGCAGTACGTGTAATAGTATAAGCAGTAGCACTACTAAATAATAAAGTATATCGTGCTAGTCCAGTTACACCCGCAGGTACAGTAAGTAGCCCGAATGATGCGGCTACAGCGGCTGCTGCGGCTGATAAAATTGCGTTAGTACCAACAACCATTGTTACTGTGCTAGCGCCACCGGTATTATCAACGACTACATCAAGAACTGTCCCTGCAGTTGCCTGTAATTCAGCGCCTAAAAGAGTTCCAGTTGGAAATGTAATACTTGTTCCTGCTGCAGATGTTGATGTAATATATCCTGTAGCTACTTCAGCTGCGGTTGCGACTGCAGTTGCGTTAATAGCTGCGGAGGTAGTGTGATCGGACAGAAAGCCGCTTTGTGATACGACTGGTCCTGAAAATGTAGTTCTTGCCATGATATTTCTCCATACAAAGTTAAGCTTATCCGTCGTGTATGCGTCTGCTGGGGCAGTCTGATAAGCTGGATGTTCCCAGATAATTAATGGTACACGTTTTCACACTATTATACAACAAAAAGGTCAAAACACGTTCATGAGTTGTATATAAAGAAAAGCCCAGCAGAGAGGAGCCAGGCTTTTCAGAGGTAGTGCTTTAAGTAGAACTATGAAACTACTTATGCACCTGGTGAACCCCACATACCTAGTGGATCACTCCAACCGAATGAATATCTTTCACGGGCTTTATATCTTACATTGCCAGTATCGAAATCACCATCCATCGAAGTTGTTAAAGCAGTTCTTTCAAAATGCTTCATACCGTTAGGCACGTCAGTAGTTAAGAAGTAAGCGTCACTATCAGTTAGATAGTGGTTTACTGTATAACCTTCTGGTATTGCACCATTAGTTCTTAATGCATTGATGTCGTTATCTGCTGTAGATACACGAAGTTGTGTGTCAAGCAAACGAGTAGCAACGAATTGAAGAGCTGGTGGAATAACCAACTTACGTGGTTTAGCTGCAATCAATAGACCTCTTTCATCAGTCCATGCTGCGATTTGAATCACTGCGTTTTCTAATGCTGTTTCGTTAAGATCTGTTGGTGTCGCTTGTGTATTACTGTTAGTACCACCACTCACCAACGGGTGATTAGTAACTGCTGATGCAGAGTTTGTACCAAACAGTGAACGATTGTCACCACCTAAGAAAGAACCGTTAAAGCCATTGTTTAAAACGTTAGCTGCTCTAACTTGTTTTGTGTTCGCCATTGATCGTGCAAGAGCTTTAGTATAACGAGCTGAAAGACTATCATATAGATTATCTTCAACTGCTTCTTCAGTTAAACTGAATCCTAAAGCAATTGTTACGTGGTTGTATCTAGCTGTAAAAGCTTCTTGTGCGTTGTCATACGCAATAGCTGCTCCCTCAGATTTAAGAGGTGCGGCTGCAAAGCCAGCTAGTTTTGTTTCTTCTTCGAAAGAACGATCTGAAGATTCAGTTTCGTAAATCTCTTTATGTTCTTCCCCATAACGTGCATATTCTAAACCGAATAAGGCGTTAAGTCCTGGTAATAGCTCCTTAAGGAGCTGGGCTCTTGAAATTGCCATGTTTTATTCTCCTTAATTAGATTCCAGTTGAGTTAGTGTATGAATGAATGCCAGCATTGAACTTAAGTAATAAGTCAGTGAATGCATCACCCACGGTTGAAGTTGGACTATCTACAAAGTCAACAATACGGAAAGCAATAGTGCTTGTCGTAGCTGTTGTAGAAGATACTGCACTACTAGAATTACCGGTTGTAGTATCGCCTGTAGTTGTAGATTGTACTGCTGCGAAGTTAGTATTCTGACCTAAGTCAGCTTGTGTAACTGCGCCGTCCGCTTGTGCCATAAAGACTACTTCTGGGTCGTCAATAATATATGCTTGAGCGTCTGATGCCACTGTGCCTGTTGGCCAGTTTTGACTAAACACTATTGTGCCTAGATTAGGGTCTGTGTAAGTACAACCTACAAAAACACCAATAACACCAGCAGGGAATGCGTCTGCGTTGTTACCTAAATCTGTAACAATTTCAACAGTTCCCGCGGCTACGATTGCAACAACCGAGCCATTGTATATATTAGTTGCGTATCCAGAAGCAATCGGTAATAGACGCGTAGAGCCCGCATAAGGGGTACCGCCTATATGGTTTACCGCTTTAAGCCCATAGGGCGTAGCTGTAGTTGCCATGATTGTTTCTCCTATTTATTTTTTACCCTTTCCAAAACTTCGACCATTTTCTTGACCTTCAGCAAACTTAGGCATACGCGGATCGTTTTGATTCATGTATGCAGCATCTACTGCTTCGGTCTGAGCACGTGTTTTTTCGTTAACATGCGCCGCTCTTTGGTCCATCATTTCTTGAGGAGCTTTACAAAGTAATAGACCTCCAATTTCTATGCCTTCTTTAAATTGGCTATTGGGGTCTGCCTGTATTATGACTTCTGGGTGTTCCGAATGCTTCACCGGTTCCCAGCCTTCACGCATTTTTGCAGAAACGTTCCTGTTATCAGGTTCATTAAGTAAAGAAACTCTGACCCAACGATACGCCCATCCCGGTTGTTGTTTGAACTCCGGAAGAAGCGAGGCAGGTTGCCACTTTTTCGCTACGTCTTCTCGTACTTCTGTTTCTCTTGATTCTCTTTTTACCTTATCCATTTGCGTTCTCCAATTTCATAATTTCTCGTGCATATTGCTCAGGTGTTAACTTTAGTTTTTTCGCTAAAGCGACTTGCGTCTTAGTCAACCTAACTTTTTTAGGGCTAGTTGATCTGGTTGCAGGAGCAACAACATTTGAAGGTTTGCGTTGGGCGGGTTTCTCCGGTTCCAACGAATTATCCCCAAAATTTTCAGGGAATCGTTTTTGCATCGTTTCATCTATACGACGATAGTATTCGTCACTTGTAGGACTTAACCCACTCCTGACTAATTGTTCGTGCACACCTAGGGCTAGACTTGTCATTTGCTCATCTTTCCCAAACCAATCGTTATTACTTTGCCAATCTGTTGCTTTGGCGTCGGGCTTAGCAATCGGAGGTTGCACTTGTTGATTAGACTGTACTCTAGTTTCTGCTTCTTGTCCAGAAAAATTATATTGAGGCCTTATAGTCCGAGCCGAAGACAGCTGATATTGAGCATCATTCATTTTAGTCTGGGCGTCAATAATTTTAGTAGTGTCTCCAGAGTCATAAGCTTCCCGATAATCTCTTTGGGCTACAGACAAATCAGCCTCAAATTTACCTTGAAGTGTTTTAATATAATCTTCTTCGCCAGCGCTTAATGTGGTTTTTAGTTGATGGTTTTGTTGAATATATTGTTCAGCAAGTCTTACAGCTTCTTGTCTTTCCCGATCGGCTTTTTCTTTTTCACGTCTTTCATCATGGTGCATCTTTTTTAGTTGCGCCATACGTTGTTTAACACGTTCAGAATAATCTTCTAAAGTGTCATTTTCAACTTCTTTAACAATTTCTTCAGGCAGTGGTTCTTTGCCTCTGTCTTCAAGAGGAGTGTCATCTTCTATTTCTAAATCTAACTCATCTTGTTTAGGCTCTTGTTCTACTCTTTCAACATCTGACGTAGATTTTTCAGGGGCAGCTTTTTTACCTTCGTCTAAATCGACTTCTAGCTCCTCTCCCTTTATATCTAGTTCATCTGGTATTTCATTTATTATCTCTGCCATCTTTGCTCTCCTTATGCACTGACGTACTTATCAGCGTTGCGGTTGTGTTTGCGACGATTCCAATCTCTTGGAACCACCTGTAAATTACCTAAAGAGTGTTTACCACCTTTCGATAACGGTTGTATATGGTCAACTTCCCAAGCAAACCCTGTTTCTAAGGTTCGTTGTCTAGCTAACTCATAAATTTCTCTAAGTGCCCATCTATCTTCAGATGATACTCTTTATTCTTTATACGAAGACGCTCTTTGTTTTTAGCATAATACTCCTTCATATAATTTGGATCAGACCTAAGCACGTTCATAACCTCTAGGGTCATCAACAACTGCTTCTACTGTGTCATCTGAGATGAGTCTAAACTCTTTGCCGTGTATTTTAATTCTAGTTCCTGAGTAAGCACGAGTTATAACAAAATCCCCCTCTTTACACCACGGACCTGTTGGAAACCTAGCGTCGTCTTGATAAGCTAAATCTCCTAACTGCATAACAAATAAGACCACCGTTGCATGTTCTTGTAATTGTTTTACAGAATCTGATTTAATGATCCCACCTTCATAAGTATCTTCTGCTTCAGGCACCATACATAATATGCGGTATCCTTTAACATCAGGTAACTGTGTAGTTAGTTTAGCTAATGCTTCTTCTTCACTAACTTTCTTACCTTCAGTGGTTTCAGTATTTTTAGTTTTAATAGGTGCTCCAGAGCTGGAGACTATTGTTTTGTCTGGGGTGGCTATAGTCATTATTTACCCCTTTTCTTTGTATCTATATTTACTACACTGTCCGTAGGACTGCTTTCAAAGTCTTCGTCCTCTTTTTTATGTACTATCAACATATCACTAATCATCATTTGAACTGTATCAAATCCTCTAATCTGTCCACATGCATGTTGATAACCTCCAAGGTCTGCACCCCCTCTAGCCATGTCTTCCGTTACTTCGTTGCGTCTCTCTTTTATCTGGCTTGATAAATATAAGAGCGTTTCTTTCTCTGTCATGTTAATCCTTTTTTAGTTGTTTTCTCCATTATTGGATTCTTTCGTCTTAGGTGCATTACGCATCTGAGATTCTTTTTCCCGAAGCGCTATGTCTTGCTTCTTATTAACTGCAGCTGCGCCCATTTGTGCCCCAGCTAAAGTTTCCTGGGACTTAATACGATTTCGAGCACTTACTACTTCTACACCCATCTTAGCCCCTTCAAGTAATTCTTTTGCTTTTATTGCTTTATCGTCTGTTACTGCTTTAGCTCCTAGTTGAGCTCCTGCAATTTGTTCATTGGATTCAATCCTAGCTTTTTCTAAAATCATATCTCGTTGAACATTAGTTGATAGTTTTTCTTGCTCTAACATTAACTTACCTTTATCAAGCTCAATATCAGCCATTGTTTTCTGTGCTTTCATTTGAGTTTCCTGTTTCTTAAGCTCAAGTTCAGCTTGTTGCATTTGAATCAATGGATCTTCTTGCGCTTGCTGAGCTTGTCTTTGTTGAGCATCAGATTTATTCTGTTGTAACAGTTTTTGTGCTGCATCAGCTGAAAGCCTAGCTACTTGGTTCTGAATATTTTCTGGCATTACTTCGTCTTCTTCTGGAAGTGGTACGCCGAGTTGTACTTCAATTTGTTTTCTATATTCAAAAGCTAAATGCTCTGCTAGATGAGCTTCCATCGCTGCCTGCATTTGAGGCGCTTTTGGATTCTGCCCTAGCATCTCACGGACAAGAGGGTCGTCTCTAAATGTAGCATGTACTGCAATGTGAGCTTTTTGATCTTGGAATAAAAATGCTTTAACTGGAGTTCCGTTCACCATGTTCATATTCTCAGATACTGGGTCTAAAGGTTTAGCATCGTCGTCTGTAGGAATAAGTTTTCCTATATTTTTAACGCCTAATACTTCAAGCATCTGCCTATTAAGTTCTTTTAAGTCATAAATGTCTGGATTTTGTTGAGCCATCTGCATAACTGCTTGATACTGAACAACTTTCTGTGCCATTGTTGCAGCATTAGGGTCAGCTACAGGTATTAAATTAACCTTATCATAGTCTTCTTGTTTAGCTCCGGGAGTTCCTGTTGAAGGGTCATACTTATAATCAGAGTCTGTATAGTCTCTAATAATATGCTTAAGTAATAAGAACTCTTTTTTCATTGAGTAATAGATACGCGCATTAACTGCTGACATTACTTTCAATGTTCGTTCGAGTATAGCGAGTGTAGAACCTACTGGAGAGTTAGCTGACATGTCAGATACTTTCATATCGGCAGCAGAAGCAAAGCGTCTACCCTCATCAATAATTTTATCCATTAATTGAGCTAATACTTGGCTTGGCTCTTTATATGGAAGATTCATTAAGTTATCACGGAGTGTTCCGGCTGCAGCATCTACATCACGCCACTCACCTGGACCAATTGGTGTATCATCACCTTTTATACGTAAGCCCCTAGTTTTAAATCCACCTGGAAGATTTGATAATGTACCTGCGTCAACTAATTGTCTTAATAGCATTGTTCCTGATTTTGAAAACGCCCCAATTAAATGAATCAGACCAAAACAATAAAACCCAAATCCTGGTATATAGCCATAATGCACAAAGTGTTCTCTGCGTTTTTTTGTACTGTCCTCTTGTTTCCAATTACGTCTAACAGATAAAATATCAGTAGTACCTTTGTCTATCGTTACAATATAAGGTAACGCTATTCCTGTTTTTCTATTTCCGTCTTTATCTTCATAACCTTCTAAGTCAAGGTTAACGTTCATTTCTAATATTTTATATCGATCATCATTAGTAGCGTCAAAGCCCATCTGTTCTGCAATTTTTTTCTCTACTTCATCTAAGTCATAGTTAGGCTCACCTAACTCTACGTCTCGATAAAAACCTAGTTCTTGTAAGTTATGTATTTCTTGTTTAGTCTTGCGCATAACATGAGTTACACGTTCGGCTGTTTCTAAGTTAGATGCACCGTAAGGCACAACCATATCTTCAGCGGGTACAAATAATGACACTTGTCGACCAAGTGCTGGGTCGTAATAAACTTTCTTAAACGCATTACCTGCTAATCCTAAACCCCATAACATTCTTTCATGTTCAGGTCTGTACTCAGGCATCATATCCATGAGTTGGTAGTTCATATTCTCTTGTACACGTTGTGCAGCTTCAATACATTCTGGAGTTTCTTTACCAACAATAGAAGTCTTCACTGGGCCTGCAGCAGGAAAGGTTTCCATCATTGTTTCAGCTTGGAATTTAACTAATGCTTCGGAGAGTAGTGGGTGATAGACAGCACATGCGCCTTCCCACGGTTCAGTACGTTCTTCAAGTTTTAACCCTAATAGCTCTAACCCATCAACATAAGTATCAAGCCAATCTTTTCTTGAGTTAACATCATTACTAAAATCTTCAAGTAAATTTGAAGACAGTTCAACTAGAGTTCCTTCATCTAATTCTTCAGCTAAGTTTTTATCAAACTCATCATCATCCATTCTATCTGGATCAATAACAATCTCACTATCACCAATACCAATAGTAACTTTTTCTGGGTCTTCTATTTCAATTTCAATAGCTTGTTCTTCAACTGCTGCTTCATCTATGCCAACTGGAGCTTCATATAGTCCTTTATCTACGTCTGCCATTGTTTATCCTTAGTCTATAATTTTTTTGCCACCCTGCAGTGGTTTTCTTGTTAATTTATCTAATTCTTCTAATTTATCTAATTCTTCTGTTGTATATAAATCGGCGTTTCCCAGTTCACCAAATGGTATAGGAGAAAACCCTTCAACTAACCCTTCAACTAAATCTTTTGCATTAGCAGAAGTAGCAGCAGTTAAAGCCGCGCCTACCCAAGGTACTTTCTTTAATATTTTTTTAATCTGAGTACCAAAATGAATTCCTTTACCCGTATCCCCTATGTTACTAGCACTATTATATATTTCTACTGGATATTGTCCTACTGAAGGTTTAGTAGAATATTTAACAGTCTTTAATATTGTTCCAGTTTTTTTAGGTCCATAATCTTCAGTTAACACTAAATTTGCTCTACCAGTAGGTTTACCCCTAATAATTTCAGGTTCAAGTTTAGTGGCCATATCTGGATTTTGAAAATAACCACCTAAGTTATTAGTGGCCTTTTTATCCATAAATATAGTTTTACCTGACTTAGGTTGTATTCCGGTTGTTTTATCTATATGCATAGCTCCACTTCTATTTCTTATAGTAGTAGCATCATCAAAGTGTGCATATTCAGAACCTCTATCGGTAACAAAGCCTCCTAACATATCATCTTGTGCCATTGTTTATCCTTATATTATAGTGCATATAACCTTTTATTTTTTCGACCTCTAAACATCTGTATATCATCTTCTTCGTCATTTGGCAAGCGAATAAATCCACCCTGCCGAAACCTTGCTAGAGCCAGCGTTGTAGCATCAACTAAGTCATCGTTGGCACCACTAGGGAAATCGTTGCATTCTTCAATAACCTCATGCGCCCAACGTCTGTCTGGTGCCCAAACCACACCCCCACTAAACAAATCAGACACAGCATTAACACGGCTAATCTTATCCTGTCCCTTTCCAGGTGTAAATTCACCCACTGGAATTCCCATTCTTCTAAATTCTTGGTAAAGCGCTGCACCATTTGACTTTTTCTCCACAATAAAAGCGTCTGGTTCCCACTCCCGATACTCATCTAGACACAGAGCCTTGAGTTCTGGAAACTCTAGTCGTTCTTTTACTGCATTCAATAATATTATAGCGTAATTATTAGTTTCTTCGTTAAAAAAGACACCCCATGTTGTTATTGCATTATAATCAGCTCTATTATTGGCTTCTTGAGCAGCATCAAGCGTCATTATTATAAACTCACAACTAGGTGGATCTTCTTCTTCCCACATATTCCACCATTCTCGCTTAATTAGTGCGCCTTCTTCCGATGTTGGGTTCTGTAAGTACTGCGCATTCCAGTATCGTATGTCTAGTGCAGCTCTTCTACTCTGTAATTCTTCTAGCGGCCAGAACTCAGGCCATAATGGGACTTCATTCCCTTTTTTATCCTCTAAAATAGCTGGAAACTCTACTATTTCCCAGTCATCAACGTCGTCATTCTTAACCATCTGGTTAATTATCTGTCCTGTTAGGTCTAATTTAGACCATCGAGTCATTACTACAATAATTGCACCGCCAGGCATAAGCCTTTGTAGTGGTCCTGACTGAAACCATTCCCAAGCTGGGAGAAAAACATCTCCCTTTCCTAACTTTGCGTCTTGCTCTGAGTGTGGATCATCAATTATAAAAAGGTCTGCTCCACGACCAGCCAAAGCACCACCAACACCAATAGCAAAATACTCACCGTTATGATTTGTACCCCACCTACTGGCGCTTTTACTATCCGCTTGTAGACTGATATCGGGGAATATGTCTTTATAAGGGTCTGAGCCCACGAGATTCCTGACCCGACGGCCGAAGTTAACAGCAAGATCTGCTGTATGAGATGCCATGATAACCTTCTTTGCTGGATGCTTACCCAAAAACCAAGCCGGAGCCAGATAGGAAATAAGTTCCGATTTTCCGTGACGAGGCGCGATATTAACGATAACTCGCTTTCTTTTTCCGTCTGTGATTTCTTCAAATAATTTAGCCAATTTTGCATGATGTTCTCCTACTTTATAATCGGGGTAGACATGTTTAATAAAGTCTAAGAAGTTTGCCTTCCCCTGTGTTTTAGTTAAGTTCTTTTTGTATTCTTTTAAAAGCGTAAGGTGCTTCTGTTGCTCCCGCTCACTCATATGAGGGATTTTTGCTTGAAGTAGATTTAGATCGTTTTCACTAATCATCGTCAACTACCTCATGTTCGCCTTCAATGACTTTACCTTTTAGCTGTTCTATAGTTTCTAAAAGTTCTTTCTCTAACTCATCTCCTGATTTAGTAATGTGCGTAATCTCTGTTTTTCTTTTAAATGCATCGACGCCGTCTACTTCTCCTAAATTTCTTAATGCTTTTATTCTGTCCGCATCTTTTTCTGCCGTTGCTGATAATTCTACAAACTTATTAACCATATAAAGTTTTAAATCTGATAGCTCTTTGACAATCATACAATTAGTTTGTGCTACAAGTCCTGCTAAAAACGCCATTGTTTCATTAGGGTAGTTTGCGAACTCAGGTTTAAGTTTCTTGTTTGTCATCATATCACGCGCAAGTTCTACGGCTTGATCTTGATGCTCTTTTGAGGGCTCTATGTTTTCTCCAGCTAAATCAGAGACCGTCTTTATTGTGTTGGCGCGGATAGAAACTTCTTGCTCAGCGCTCATCTCAGGAATAGCTTCTTTCTTACTCTTAGGTATAACAACCCCTTTCTCTATTTCAGGAATAACTAATAGATCTTCTTTTAACTCTTCCTCGGTTGAAGGAGTGAGTACTGGAGGTTTGTGTTTACTCATGTGTTCGCCGTTACACCTTGATTATTTGCAGCTATGCACAAGAGTATATCTGATTAAATTAATAATAACAAACAGAAACCATAAAGTAGCACTAAATATAAGCAGGCGTTAAGCAGGCGAAAGAGTGTATATAAAATGTTCATACTCGTAGTATACGTCCTTCAGCTAGATCAAGCGGCAGTGAGAATCATTCCGGTTTTTGAGAATTTTTTGCGAAATATTTTTTTGATTGGCTATTTGTAAAGTAAGGGGGCCTATCTGGTAACTTTTAGAAAAACTTCTGGTTATTTGAGTATATTAGAATGTATATAGTAATAGAAAAAAAATTTTATAAAGTGGTGCATAGGGGGGGCGTGGGGTTGCTTGTATATGTAAAGTAATGTTATAATAGGGACATGGCAGTCCTTTCTGCCTACACAAGGAGTAACAAAATGAGAAACAAAATGAGTAAGCAAGTAAGTTGGAGAAAAGAGGAGGAAGGTGGCACAGACCTAGCGGGACAAGAAGTGACATGGAAGGGCCAAACCTTTCTTATCCTTCGCGACGATAGGAAAGCTAATTGGTGTATCGGGTGGGGAATTGTTACAGTTAAAGACTTAGCCAATGACGAAGAGTATGGATTAAGTGGGCGGTACTTCGATGACCAAGGTTTCAATGAAGGAGCATTGGAGCACGGCGGAGTAGAATCCTTTCATTCAGCATATAACTAACCAAGGGTTGGGGGGGAAACCCCCCTTCAATAATTATGGAAAAAGCAACAGTACTAGATAGACCAGACCAGATAGAAGCATATAGAATGGCGGTCTTTAAGCAGGGCATCAAAGCTTTATTGATCGGTATGAAAATCAACAGTGGATACACTTCTACCGTATGCAGGAATTATGTATCAGGCCTTACTGGAAAAAGATACCCTGCAGGAAAGAAAGGGTTAACTACAGCGCTCGATGATCTTCAAGATTCGATCGATCGTTATAACCTTCCTATTATTTACGACTAACCAAGGGTTGGGGGTGAAAGCCCCCATCAAAAATTATGAACAATGAATCAAGATACATTCACAACGGGTATTTAACATTCACAAATGTACCACATTTTAAATACCATACAGACGCAGGGCATGGTTGGGTTGAAGTATCTAAAGACCTAGCCAGTGCATTGGGGTTCGCTGATGAGATTAGTACCTATTCTTTTCACGATCAAGATAACTATTATTTGGAAGAAGACTGCGACGCAAGACTGTTGGTCGACGCATTAAAGAATCGAGGGCAGGTATATAGAATGGACGATTGTTTTATGGAGGGCGATAGTTTCGTTCGAGACCTTGCTTCTGTAAGGAGGGGCGAATAATGAAACATGAAACATACGAAGAAATGACTGATGAACCAAAAGAAAAAATTAGTGAAGGATCGGCTTTTTATGAATGGGAAGATATGATGAAAGATGATGACTATGAGTATTGGTGGGAATTATCTCACGATCAGAAAAAATTGATGAAAGAATTTTATGATCATTGTTCTGGTTATGATGACTTAAAACATATCAAGGAGGGGTGAAAGCCCCCATCAAAAATTATGAAGATTTTTTTGGGTAGTGACTGGTATCAAAGGACATCGAGATCCGGTATAAAAGTAGAGTAATAAGTAAAGTTATGTTATAATAATGATTCAACAACACAAGGAAAAAACTATGAAACTAACTAAAAAAGAAATTAAACTGCTTGATCAAGTATCTGATGATCTACATGACGTCTTCGGGCATCGTAAGGAGACCGTGGTCGGTATTTTGAAGGATCTTGAAGGTACAAGTAGCGACGTTCTCACAAAACATTATGAAGAGTCTGCAAAAGACCTTTCATATAAAATGATGCAAGGGTGGCATCGTTGGGAACAGATCAGAAGTATTATTTATGATCAGGATCGTGAGGATCAGGATCAGGACTAGCCGAGGGGAGCCAGGGGAAACCCTGGCTTTTTTTTATTATCTAGTGACTGGTATCAAAGGACACCGAGATCGAACCACGTTTTAGTAATATGTAAAGTAATGTTATAATAATGATCCACTAACTACAAGGAGAATGAAAATGGATATAGATGAATGGGAAATTAACATTAAAGACGCTGAAGAACTACAAATGGACGATTATAGAGATAAGCTTTTAGAACTAATAGATGGCGGATTGCTTGATGCGAGACTGGCCGTTTTATGTCTGGTCAAGTATATGTCACAAGACGATGTTAAGGACTGTATGAAAGTTAACGAACTATTAGAGGAGGACGAGTAATGAAAATTGTATCGTGGCATGTAGTAGTAGAAGATGAGAATGGAAAGAAATCTGAATTAGATGTACCCACATGGGCCGCAGAAAACATAGATGAATTTATAACTGAAATACAAGAGGAGGTAGAGTCATGAACACAATACCAAAAAGCTTTGCGGGTTTACAAGTTGGATCTAAACCTGAGACAGTTAAGAATAGATTTTCCGGAGAGAGTGTAGAACTTGAACCTCAGGCCGTCGCGATGTATGACGCGATCATGGGGGCCGAAGCCATGGAACTTTATGACATGATGCAAGAGGGCTTGACTTGGTTTCGCGAGTATCACCCAAAAGCATACATGACTTTATTAGACTAATCGGGAGGGGCCCGGGGCAACCCGGGTTTTTTTTATTATCTAGTGACTGGTATCAAAGGGCATCGAGATCGAGATTATTTTTAAATAAGTAAAGTTATGTTACAATTATAAAACACAATTAGAGGGGTACAAAAATGACAAAATTACTAAGTATTAACGCGGATGCAAAGACAATAAAAGGAAACAAAAAAGGCTTTATGACGGCCATACAATATTTAAGCCCTTATAAGGATAGCGGGGTTAACTTGTGCGCCAATGCAGACAACGCACAATGTCATATTGCATGTTTAAAATCCGCGGGCCGTATGGTTATGGCGTTCGATGCAAGACTGAACCGAACTAAACTTTATCTAACGAATCAGGCAGAATATTTTAGGCAATTAGTAAAAGAGATTAAAGCATTTATTAAAAAGGCTGAACAAAACAATTTAACCCCTTTAGTGCGCTTGAATGGGACGAGTGATATACGTTGGGAAAATGTCGGGTTTTATTCTGAAGGCGTTTATTATCGTAACATTATGGAGCGCTTTGATGCTGTTCAATTTTATGATTATACTAAAATACCCAATAGAGAAAAAAGCATCAACGGCGTTCAAAGCTTCCCGACCAACTACGATTTAACTTTTAGTTATTCAGGCGCCAAAGGTTTTGAGAAGTTTACCGACCGAGCATTCAAAGACGGTAAACGGGTTGCGGTTGTATTCGATAGGGTTGAAAATATCCCGTTAACGTTTCATGGTCGCAAAGTTGTAAGCGGGGATGATACAGATATCAGGCATCTAGATCCCGAGGATGTTGTGGTTTCATTATATGCGAAGGGACACGCAAAAAAAGATGAATCCGGGTTTGTTGTTAAGACGTAAACCCAACAGAGTACCTTGTGGGGGGCAGAGAAATCTGCCCTTTTTATTTACCTAGTGACTGGTATCAAAGGACAATGAGTGACTGGTATCAAAGGACATCGCCATCGACATTGGGTTTACGATAAGTTTTACTTATCAATTTGTTCCAATGTTCCAATGTTCCAACCCAAAACAAGTATACATAGGATTTTTCAGGATTCCGAAAGTCAAGAGACCTGATTTCGCGGTGCAATAAAAAAGCCTGTGAGCATATCGTACTTAAAACAGTGTGGAACATTGGAACAGCACACAAAATATACAGCACTATATATATATAATATTAATATTTATAGTAGTAGTAGTAAGGGTTTAAAGGAATTCGCACCAATAGTTATCCACAAGTTAATCCACAGATTTTGTGTAGCTTTACATATGGAACACGTTGGAACATGGAACAGACTTTGGAACAGACCCGAATCCTATTAAATCAATGAAATCAACGAGATAGCACCTACAAGGCTCGTAGCGA
>Ga0066606_10000459_pt1 | contig 24919 bp, 20 predicted proteins | sample SaaInlV_DNA_100m_FD_60386 | JGI IMG/M metagenome (GOLD analysis project Ga0066606, IMG submission 60386) | Marine microbial communities from expanding oxygen minimum zones in the Saanich Inlet - SI075_LV_DNA_100m | ecosystem: Environmental > Aquatic > Marine > Unclassified | place: British... | reverse complement strand
TAGTCTCATAAGTACCTTTTGCAGCTTTGGCAGATGCATATTTAGGTTCGCTTGGAGGTGGCGTAGGATTGACAGATGCATAAGTAACGTTATTAGTGGTTGCAGTAGGCAGCGCGGAATTAGTTATTGGAGAACTCAAAGCCATATGACGCTTATTAACTCTCGGATCAGAAAAACTTTGGATGCCTTCTGGAGTCGGAGTTGGGGGCTTGGCTGTGGGGGTAATAATTGCATATGCCCCGGCTAGCTGGTTTTCGAAGTTTTCCTTGTATTTCTTGTATTTTTCTTTTAGATTATTTAACTCTATTTCAATGGATTTTAGTTTATCAATCGTTATCTTCTCATTGCTTAAATTTTTGTTGAAGCCATTAATTGGACCAAGATCTTTTTTAATTAATTCTATAAGTCTGCTATTTTCCAGAGCGGTACTTTCTTCTATATCATGCCGCTCTAGATCTTTAAGATCAGTGAGTATCTTTAATAGATGTTTATTTTCAGCCTTTAATTTTTTTATCTTCTCTTTAAGATTTTTGATTAGCTCATTTTCATTCATAATGTAAACCACACTGATTTATATAATTATTTAGACAAATGGATGTGAAATTAAGTTCATTTATTCAGGGGGATACGCACTGTTTTTCGTAACACAATCTTGAATCTTACAAAATTTGTAAATAACAAGGAGTAGGTCGAGAGCCTAATGGCTCAAAATTGCCAACTTAATGGGTAATGCAAAATAAATTTTTTACTGGGGGCGAGGCATGTTATCAACAGATTTCATTATTTATTTTTCAAACCTTAATAGCCAAAAATAACTAATCACAACAGAAAGTATACCTTTTAATATATTTTTATTTCAGACTTTATTCACGATTTTTTATCGATCATGCCTATTCAAGGTTGGTTCACGCAAGAATATAAGAAGGTATTCATAAATGAGTAATAACTATCGGAAGCCGTCATCGGGGGGAGGGGATGTTTCTGTAATGTGTTGAATAAATTGAAGTTATTAATACTTCGTAATCATGTATAAATTATAATTAATTCCTAAGCATGCTGAAGCACACTTAGGAACATTGAACTTTCCTGTTAAGAGGTGAAATTCTTTTTTAGTCCTTTCCAGCAATCAAGATAATTAGTATCTTTAAGATTGTTGTTGTAGGCAGATTTAGTTACTTGCCAGAGATTATGGCTTTCAATCATAAATGCTAATGTTCCTTCTTGTTTATGTGGCTTAAGAACTTCAGTGCTAGCTTGATTGAATACGTTGGTTTCAGGACCATGGGGGGCAAAGCGATTATGAATAGTTGCTCCACCTGGTAGAAAGGCATCTGGTTTAGCATCGTATACACCCTTTATAAGTCCCATGAACTCACTCATTAAATTTCTATGATAATATGGAGGTCGAAAAGTATCTTCAGCAACCATCCAACGCTCTGGGAAAATGACAAAATCAATATTGGCAAGTCCTTCTGTTGCTGTTGGTGAAGTCAATACTGTGAAAATTGATGGATCAGGGTGATCATAGCTTACAGTGTTAATGGTGTTGAATTTTCTTAGGTCGTATTTATAAGGAGCATAGTTGCCATGCCACGCCACAACATTTAATGGATTATGATCTAATTTTGAATTGAAGAACTGTCCTGCATGTTTGGTAATTAATTCAAATTCTCCAGATTCATCATAAAATTTGGATTTTGGGTACATAAAGTCACGAGGGTTAGCTAGGCCATTTGCACCAATAGCACCTAAACTTGGTAGCATAAAAGGAGCACCAAAGTTTTCATTTATATAACCTTTGGCTGTGCTATCTATTAGATTAACTTGAAATCTTATGCCGCGAGGGATCACTGCAATTTCACAAGGTTCAACAAAAAGCGAGCCCATTTCTGTTCTGATTTCTATTCTGCCTTCATATGGAGCAATTAAAAAGTCACCATCAGCATTGTAAAAAAATTGCTTATCCATGCTTACTGTTGCGTTATACATGTGTACAGCACCACCAGAATAAGATTCACTTGATCCATGGCCAGCATATGTTGTAATTGAGTCAATAAAATTTTGTTTTGACTCATTCGTGTTATCTGGTAACCAGCGCAGTTGTTCTGGGGTGATTATTGCATTGTCGCCAAATGGAGGCGTTTGGAAATTAGGTAAATTATACTTCGTATAGCCTGAAGTTGTGATAGAGGGAAGTATACGATAAAACCAGGAGCGTAAGTTTTGCGAACGAGGTTGGGTAAACGCAGAACCAGTTAGTTGCTCGGCATATAGGCCCATAGCAGGCTGCTGAGGGGAGTTTCTACCAATTGGCAGAGCACCATCTATAGCTTCTGATTCATGATAGTTACCAAATCCTGTTAGATAATTTTCAGACTTACTCATAAGTATCCCAACTGTTTAAAATCTTGGCTGTGATACTAAACAAATATTTTGTTTTAGTCCATATATTCCTTTGTCCATAAACATAATATACTGTTATTTAATATTACTAGGTGTGAGAAAGTTATGGTAGAGCCCAATTTACTAGAGATTAAAGAGTACTTTTTAAGTCTACAATATAAAATATGCCAATCCTTAGAAGTAGAAACTGATGATAAATTTGAGGTTGATAAATGGCAAAAAAATAATATTCAAGGTTTGAGTAGAGTTGTAATTGGCGATGTATTAGAGAAAGGTGGCGTTAATTTTTCACATGTAAGCGGTGGCAAATTACCAAGTGCTGCAAGTAAATTACGACCACAACTTGCAGGTGCTAGCTTCGAAGCTATGGGTGTTTCCTCTGTTATACACCCTAAAAATCCTTTTGTTCCAACAACACATTTAAATGTTCGGCATATAGTTGCCTATCCTGAAAATGGGCCTCCTGTTTGGTGGTTTGGAGGAGGCTTTGATTTAACTCCATATTATCCATTTATTGAAGATTGTAAACATTGGCACCAGGTTGCTAATGATATCTGTATGCCGTTTGGGAATAATGTATATAACAAGTATAAACATGAGTGTGATGAGTATTTTTATTTGAAACATAGAGATGAGGCTCGAGGTATTGGAGGCTTATTTTTTGATGACTTAAATATATGGGATAAGGATATTTGTTTTAACTTTATTAAAGCAGTAGGTGAGGGATTTATTGACGCGTACCTGCCAATATTAAATAAAAGAAAAGATCATGCTTATGCCGATAAAGAGCGAGATTTTCAAAGCTATAGGCGTGGTCGTTATGTTGAATTTAATTTGGTGTATGATCGAGGTACATTGTTTGGGTTGCAATCTAATGGACGTAGTGAGTCTATACTTATGTCGTTACCACCAATAGCAAACTGGCAATATAATTATGTGCCAGAAGTTGGAACAAAGGAGAGTGAAATTTATAAAGTTTTAAAGCCCATTGACTGGTTGGCTGAAGTAGAACTGTAACATAGAGCTAGCACCTGGAGCTTCAGGTGCTAGCCTGCTAGGTATTATTTTACGCTAGCAATAATTTTTTTTACTTGTGTGCGATCTAAAGTTTCATGTTCAATTAAAGCTTTTGCTAGTTTATCTAAAGTATATTTTCTTGAAATGAGGATAGACATAGCCTTTTTATGAGCAGAAGATAATATTTTTTGAGTTTCTTCTTGGACTATCTCTTGTTTTAATAAGGTATTGTTTTTATCTTGGTAAATCGGTCCGATTTTATCAGAAAATCCCCATTTAGTTACCATGTTATAAGCGATCTCGGTGGCACTTTTAAAGTCACTTGATGCTCCTGTAGAAGCATTTTCTTGACCATAAATTATTTCTTCAGCAACTCTGCCTGCAAGTAGCATCGCAATTTTATTTTCAAGGAATGAGCGGCTATATGACTGTTTGCTAACCTCAGGAATAAAGTGGGTAGCCCCTAAGCTTGCTCCACGAGGAGTGATCGTAACTTTATAAACAGATTCATCTTTTGGCATTAAGATAGATCCAACAATCGTATGCCCAGCTTCATGATAGGCTGTCATTTCAAGTTCGTCACTAGTGATGACCATCGATGGGTTTTCAAGACCAAGAATAATTTTTTCTTTGGCTATTTCAAAAGATTTATTGTCAACAGCGCTAAGATCTTGCTTAGTAGCATATATGGCGGCTTCATTAACTAGCTCGGCCAGATCTGCACCAGAGAAGCCAGTAGTCATTTTAGCTAAAGTTGGTGTTTCAACTGAATCATTTGCTATAATTTTATCAACATATAAATCAAGAATTTCTTCACGCTCTTTTCTGGTTGGTAAGCCAATATGTACTTTGCGATCGAATCTTCCTGGTCTTAAAATAGCTTTATCTAAATCTTCGATTCTATTTGTAGCTGCGATAACAAAAACACCATTATTTTCTTTTGGATCCAGACCATCCATTTCAGATAAAAGTTGGTTAATTGTTTGAGTTTGCGTTAGGTTTTGCATAAATAGTGTATCTCTATTTTTTGCTACAGAGTCAATTTCATCTATGAATAAAATACATGGTTTTAATCTTCTTGCTCTATCGAAGAGCTCTCTAATTCTAGATGCTCCTACACCAATATAGGTATCTTCAAAAGATGAGCCTGAAGTAGCAATAAAACTAACACCTGCCTCACCAGCAAGAGATCTGGCAAGCAGGGTCTTTCCTGTACCAGGCTCCCCTTCTATGATCATGCCTTTAGGTGGTTTAGCGCCAAGTCGTGTAAATTTATCCGGAGCTCGCAGATAATAAATTATATCTTTAACTTCTTCTTTAACTGTTTTAAGACCTGCGACATCTTCAAAAGTAGTTTTAATATCTTGGGGTGAGTATATAGTATAAAAAGTTTTTTCACTTGATGGGTTAGTTTTATCATCTTCTCCTGGAGGGAGAGGGCTATGCATTGCTTGGTCTTGGTGCACATAAGTACGATTTGGAGAATTATATGTTAATACTGCATATAAAAAAGCGATGGTTAATGCAATTGTAATAACAGTCCCTGGAATAGAAAGTAAGGGTTTGGGATCGAGACTTTTTATTTTTTCTTTGTCTGCTGCTAAAAAAGCTAATGCTTTTCCTGAAAAACGTTTAATAAGTAAGTATTCTGCGATAATAAAAAGAAAGATGAATATAAAAAGCTCTAAACTAAAGTTCATTAGTGTATCCTCACCGGAATTGTTTTGTTTTAAATTTTTACATGCCTAACAGTATCATAATTTATCGATCACAACAAGATGGCTTTCTGACTTGCAGCGCAATAATAATGAAAAAGTGTTATAATTGTGATGTTCTAATTTTTAGGATTTGTCATGCGAATAGTAATAGCTGCTGGTGGTACTGGTGGACATATTATACCAGCTCTAACAATTGCCCATGATCTCAGGGCGTTAGGTCATAAAATTACCTGGTTAGGTTTACGTACTGGTTTTGAAGCAGATTTAGTTCCCAGAGCTGGATTTAAGATCAAATTTTTGCCTGGTTTTGGTGGTATTAGAGGTAAGTCCTTAATGTCTTTAATTTCATCACCACTTAAATTGTTTCGTGCAGTATTATCTTCCCTATGGTTTTTAAAGAAACATAAACCCTCTGGAATAATAACTATGGGTGGTTATGTATGTGGACCTGTAGGTGTTGCTGCCTGGCTATTGAATATACCAATAGTTATACATGAGCAAAATTCTGTCGCTGGAACTACAAATAGATTATTGACAAGACTTTCAGATAATATTTTAAGTGCATACCCTAGTAGCTTTAGTAAAGATATCGATTTTTTGCATGTAGGAAATCCTATACGGGAAAAATTTGTGAATATCGGTACATACAAGATGAATCCAGATTTTCCTAATAAAATTAACATAGTTGTTACTGGCGGGAGTTTGGGTGCGCAACAATTAAATGATGTAATATTTAAGTTTATTAGTGATATACAATTTAGGAGTAAGGTTAATCTAGTGCATCAAACAGGTGCGAAGGATTTTACTAGAATTAATGAGAAATATAAAACTCTTGATGATTGTAGCAGTATAGAAGTATTACCCTACATACATGATATTGAGGAAAAATATAAATGGGCTGATTTAGTGATTTCTAGAGCTGGGGCCATGAGTATATCTGAAATTTTAGCATGTCAAATGCCGAGTATTCTTGTACCATACCCGCATGCAACTGATAATCACCAATATTATAACGCGAAAGAGTTAGCTAATGTGAATGCGGCACTACTCGTATCACAAGATGATTTCAATACATTATATCTTAAGGTTATGATTAGCAAGCTTCTCATGGGTCCAGAGGAATTACAGAAGTTATCGGATAGTACTAAAATATTATTTCAATCTGGAGCTAATACTAGAATAGCGACATATTGTTTGACAAAATTTAGCTAAGATTTACCGTTACGATAACAATGTTGCCACGGCCTTTATATTCTAAAGAATCGAAGCATATTTGATTGGCTGTGGCAATACCACGGCCATGGGCATCAAATGCCCTTGCAGGATCGAATTCCATATATTTTTGCCAATTAAAACCAGCTCCCTCGTCTTCAATAGTAATACTTATTTTTTCTTTGTCTCGTACTAAATCAACCTTAGCAATACGAGATGAATACTTTTCATCTGCTAGTCTTTTAGAGACTTCGCTTTTCCAATCACCTTTCATGGTTAGCTCTGATTTTTCTTCATAAGTTATCGCAAGATTTCCATGTTCAATAGCGTTTATTAATAATTCCGAAATTCCCATAATTATTTTATCTGGATTGGGGCATGATTGAGCTAGAACAGCAGCCAGAGCATCAGCTTGATTTAAGTTGGTAAATTCAAATTTTCCATTCATAAGTAAATCTAGTCCTTCAGATCCTTTCTGTAATTCTTTATTCAGCTCTTGAATTTGGTGGAATTTTTTGACAGCAGCTTTGAAAGTTGTTTGTAATTGCTCGTCTTTAAAAGGCTTTTTAATATAATAGTCAGCACCTGCTTGGATCCCTTTATGTAACTCTTCTTCGTTAGAGGTTTGGAATATGACAGGAATACTTTTCAGCTTGGCATTTTTACGCATAGATTTTATAACTTGGATCCCATCCATGCCCGGCATAACCATATCTAGTAGAACGGTACTATAGGCTTCGGGTTCTTTTTCTAACAATTCCCAAGCTGACTGACCATCTTCACATGAATCTATATCATATCCTTGATCCGCAAGAAATCTCTTAAACAATTTCAAGTTAAATTTTGAATCATCAACAAGTAGTATCCTAGTTTTAGATGATTGCATGTTGGTCGCGCCCTGGTGAATACATTTATTGTAGATCTAAGTATTGCACAAAAGTAATGAACATTTAGTGTTTGTTAAAATACCTATCATCATTTTAAGGCAAGCATCTTAAGGATAACTAAGATGATTTTCAAAACTTACATAATACCAATGGCATCATTGATGAAATAATTTTTATGGGGATTCATTTGCACATACTGTTAAACATAAGTTTTATTGTGTGTTGGATGTGGCAATTTAGTTAATCCATCTCATCGAGTTTCAACTTTTGTGATATGGTCGATAATTTTTATTACTTATATTTATTCATAATTTCATTAATAGCTGACTTATCTTGCATGACTTCATCAAATGCTTTTTGATGTTGTTCTACGACTTCATTTGGAGTACCTTGGCTGAATGCAATGTAGTGATCACCTAGTTTTTTTGCATAGATTATTTCAAAATCATCAGTGTTAAGTCCCATTTGTTCAATATTATATAAGCTAACATATTTGTTATAAGAAAAAGCATGGATCCTTTTAGCCATAATTAGTTTTATTAGTTGGTTATATTCAGAAACTACTTGAACATCATCTAATGTTAGTCCTCCATTTTCAAGTAGTACTGATAATCCTGAATCATCTCGAATAGCACCATATTTGAAGCCTTTGGCATAGACGCCATCATCAGATGGAGCTTTAACATTATATGGATTCCCTTTTAGTACAATTAGAGCATTTTCCATCGAAGATAAAGGGCCAACCCATTTAAATAAATTTTCTCTAGAGGCTTTCCTCGTTGTTGAGTATAAAGCAGCAGACTTTGAAGTAGATTGAATCATTTTATAGCCTCGAGCCCAAGGAACAACCTTTATGTCATTGGCTGTTAAATTATTATCCATTTTTTTAAACATTAAGAGAAGAACATCAGTATTAAATCCAGTTGCAATATCTTCATCATTAGCAAAATTATATGGAGGCAAATTTTCAGTATAATACTTCACATCATCTGTTACATTAGCGTGTAAAAGAGCTGGAGCTAAACTTAATAAAATTATAGTAGATAGTCGTTGTGATGATTTCAGGAGCGAACTTTTCATATTTATACCCGAACAATAAATAGTATATAGTAATATCATAGTGTTAATAGCAAGCTTGTCAAAATCTTCATGAACTATAGTGGTTGTTCATATGTTTGGCAAACTACTAAAATAACCTGATATTTATATGAGTATGTCATGTCTTAATAGATAACTACGAATATAGCTTTAAGTTAGGTGATGTATGATTTTCAGTTATAATGAAAAATAATTTCAGGACTCAGTGTATAAGGTTGATTATGCCAAAATTTCAAGAAATTCATGATCTAACTTTTAAGAGGAGCGTAAAGTTAAAGAGATAACACTAAATTTAGTTTTTTTCAAATAAAGTTTGACAGACTTTTGACTATAATGTGGCTATATATCAGATCTGATTTTTTTTACAGTAAATAAAGATAGTGGCAACTTTCTTAAGCTGCAATTCAGTTTGCTTTTGAGCATGAGCTTGTAGTTACAGTGGTCTATGTACTCTGATTGAAGCTTTTGAATAGACACATCCTGTGGAACATTATCACTTCTTCATCCACTAGAGAATGTTTTTTGACAACGCATACGATGATAAGATTTCTCCCTGACTTTGTAAGACTAATTCAAGACTTTGGAAATACATGAGATCTTATTTCATCTTCTGTTATTAATGGTAATCTAGATTGAACATAAAGATGTTATATGTTTTCAGGAAGTAATGAAATTAAATCGTAGTTGGTATAACGTTAAACCTATATATAAGCCTGTAAGTGGGGCTCTCGCAGAGCTATGCTGAAAGTTATCTCTGGGACCTGGGACCTGGGACATAATTAGAAAACAAGATAAGGAGGCCTTAGAATTAAATAATGATAGAATTTTAGTTTGCAGTTTGAAATGGTTGCTAGATGCTACACTTAGGTCTACTAGAGATGATACTTTACTGTGACCATGAAGCTATAACAGGTGTCTTGCAATGTCTATCCCCATAGTGTCGGTGAAAAAAGCAATAAAAATAAGAGCATATGCATATTATGCTGCATCAAGACTTATAATCGAATATTCAGAGGCAAAAGAGCCATATGGAATAGTTTCTTTAACTAAGTTAAATAATATTTTCAAAGAATTTATCGATACTTCAATAGTTGATACTAATGATCTTGAGGAGATGATAGCTAAGATATTAGGGGTATTACAGTATTTTTACAGAGCTGGTCTTGGCATGAGAATTTCTCTCGCAGAGACGGTTAATCAGTTAAGTCATGCCGAACATGTATATAACTGGTTGTTTAGAGAAAAAAATGATATTGAACATGTATTTAATATTATCGACAAAGATGAGATCCAGAATGGAATTAAAGAAGATATTTTGCAAACTATAGAGCATATCCCACTTGCAAAGTTCAATGATGCTACACAAGATGAATGGTTGAAAATAAAACTTACGAAGGAAGAACAACCGAAATGGTTTTCTATATTACATTTGTGGGAGCAACGAATACTAACAGCATTTATTGATGTCTGGCTGGGGCGAGAAGATTTAGTTGCAAACAATATAAATGATGCTCCAAGTTGCTTTGAAAAGTTTCCTGCTAATGTTAAAAAAAGATTGCATAATAAATTTCTTGATAAGAACAACGAAGGAACACTTAAAAATTTAGATCTGGGTGAGTTCTTAGGAGTACAAACAGGACATTTATCTTGTTACCCATCTATTCGTAATGGCTATCGTGTAATGCTATGTATTTACAAAAAATCTATAAGTGAATTAGAAAGTATAGAATTAATACGGAAAGTTACTCTTTTACGCGCAGCCACGCCTTTTGTGAATTTCGCAGATGCAGATGAACAGTTGCGAATAACTATCGCAAATATTCAACAGGCAATACTGTTTGATTTGGTAAATCCTTTTCAACGTATTGCACATTATAGTAGTAAGAGATCTGTGATCACAGTTCCTGTGTTAATTCAAAATCTTGTTTCTCATCATAAAGGCTATGATGATGCTGTCACTCAAAATGTAATGATAAAAGCTGTGCGAGAATTAAGAGGACAATTTGCTGATAGGCAGGAATCTGCAATATTCCTCAAAAAAAATATTGAGCAATTAAAGGATATTGTTAAAAGAGATACTTTAATTGAGGATGTTGATGACTTTTTGCATAATGTGATTAGTAATAAGCGCGTGGTGTTTGATATTTGCTTTGCAAGTCATGATGTGTTTCAGACATCATTTATTAGGAAAAAACAAGTACCATTTTCACAGGACAGACAAGAACATAGTTTTTTGAAAAAGGTTATAAATGCAGAGTTAATGAAGTTGCTACGTGGAAGTGTATATATTGGCAGTAAACCTGCAGTTAAATCAAAGTTTTATCATGACAAACTTAAGAAAGCAATTGAGGATGTAGACCCAATTAAAGCCATGCATGAATTGTCTGATATTCATGATGAAATTGTTGAATATAAAATTCCAGCTCTAAAGTTAGGTCTTGATGCTTATGAGTTATATCTTAAAGAAGATGATGCAAGTTTTTATCAGGCTGCATATTTGCAAATAACTTTTGCAGCAATAGGTATCCGAATTGGAGGTTGTTCTAATGGATGTGACTTTGAAAGCCCTCTTATTTTAGTTGTAAATGCAATGCGCATTTTTTATGTTAAATATGGATGCTTTCCTGGGCATTCATATTTAACTGAAAAAGAGTATGAAGATTTTGAACAGGTTATTGCCAGTGAGTTTTTACAAGGATATTGTCATAATCTACTAGAGCGAAGCTCTCAAGGATGCTCAGGGGTTATTTTTTTAGAAAAAACCTTGGGTGACTCGGTGTTAAATAAGATTAAAAAATTGGCTCCTAAATATGGAATCAATCCAAATGAATATCATTTCTATCATGATGCCGAGACTTTATCTAGAATTGAATTTATTAATGAAAGTATGGATCTTGTTAGATTTGAAAAAACCATTCATAAATCAATTTCAGAAACTAAAGAACTAAAAAAATCAAGAGAGTGGGATGTAGATGAAGATTGCAAGTTATACAACAAACTGTTGCCAGCAAGAGCAATGATTGAAAAAAATAGGACGAGATTGAAAGCAGAAGAAAAGACTAACCAAGAGATTATAAATAGAATTGAGGAAATGTTTAACATTGGTACTTTGAAAAAATTAAATGAAGAGATTGAAAGAGCTAGTAAAACAACGCCACTTAAAGCCACTTTTTCAAAAATCATGAAATTCAAGAAGCAAACCGCAGCGAAGCTACTTAAGGTAAAACCTGAAGATAAAAATAACAAAAAATAAAAATCATATGTTTCATCGAAATTATAGAGAATAAGAATAGTCTTTAAACATCATTTATTATATGAGATGTGAAATTTATTATGAAGGTGCTAAGCCGAATTAGTATTGCTCGTATGATACAAGAATCTTTATCGGGTGAATGATATTTTTATTATATATTCGAACAAATTTTAGTTAAGGTGGCCAACAAACTGCTTGACTAAAATTGAGACTTCTCCTCATAACAGATACAATCTAAGCAATTTTAGAAAGATATTAGTTTGAGGATTAGATTATGAGGCGGATAAAGCGCATTCACATGGTTGGTGTTGGTGGGTCTGGGATGTCTGGCATCGCTGAAGTACTTCTCAATTTAGGCTATAAAGTTAGTGGTTCGGATTTAAAAAAAAGTGAAGTAACTGAGCGTCTGAAAACATTGGGCGGATACATAACTTACTCACATATTCCAGAGAATATTATTGATTGTGATGTGTTAGTAGCTTCTAGCGCTATATCTGAGCAAAATATTGAAATAAAGTTAGCAAGACAAAGAAGGATCCCTGTTGTACCTAGAGCTGAGATGCTCTCAGAGTTAATGCGTTTTAAAAAGGGTATAGCTATTGCTGGCACTCATGGTAAAACCACGATCACTAGTTTGTCAGCAGCAGTATTTGCTGAAGCAGGTTTAGAGCCTACTTATGTTGTTGGGGGTATGCTTAATAGTACCAAAACTAGTGCGAAATTAGGTGATGGTGATTACTTTATAGCAGAAAGTGATGAAAGTGATGCATCTTTTCTACAACTTATGCCTGTTATGGTAACTATTTCTAATATTGATAATGATCATTTGAGTACGTATCGTAATGATATGGCTGAATTACGCAAAGCATTTACAAATTTTGCAAACAGAGTCCCATTTTATGGATTGGTTGTTGCTTGTATAGATGATGCTGAAATTAAAAAAATAATTCCTAACATAACCAGACCATTAATAACTTATGGCTTTAGTGATAAAGCGGATGTTCGAGCATCTGATCTTAGTTTTGTCGGTACTAGATCAATATTCAAGATTAAGTATCCAGGTTTCAGTGAGTTATTTGAAGTAGAGCTTAATTTACCAGGGAGACATAATGTATTAAATGCTCTTGCGACCATTACCCTAGCAGTAGAGGCTGGAATAGATATGGAAACCATATGTAAGGCTTTGAGTGATTTTTCTGGAGTTAGTCGTAGGTTCGATGTCAAGTCCCCAATTTACGTGGAAAATAGAGAACTTTTGTTAATTGATGATTACGGTCATCATCCAACTGAAATAAAAGCAGTAATTGATGCTGCAAAAATAAGTTACCCAAATAAGCGGGTGGTGATGATTTTTCAACCGCACAGATATACCAGAACTAAACAATTATTTGAAGATTTTGCCAATGTTTTATCTGTCGTTGATGAATTAATAATGTTGAATGTTTATTCCGCTGGAGAAGAAGCAATCTCTGGGTATGATTCAAAAACTCTTTGTGCGGCAATAAGGCAACGTGGAAAGGTAGATCCTATTTTTGTTCAAAGTATGGAAGAAATACCTGGAATTTTGACTAATGTTTGTATGAACAACGACTTATTGATAACTCAGGGTGCGGGTGACATAAGTAAAATCTCTAATCACTTGCAAAAAGTATTAGCAAAGCCACAAATAGTTATTACTGAGGGTTAAAATGATAATTGAAAGGAAAAATTTTATTACAAATACTTCTGCTTTGATCCTGGTGATTATTAGTTATTATATGCCTCAAAGTATTTACAAGCAATTTGTAGCATCAGCAAGTGTTTTTGCTCTTGCAGGGGCTGCTACTAATTGGCTAGCGATTTATATGTTATTTGAAAAAATACCATATTTGTATGGTTCTGGGATCATTCCAACACAATTTGGATCGTTCAAAATTGGAATAGAAAAATTAGTAATGGGGCAATTTTTCACTAATGATACTTTGGGACGTTATCTGAAAAGTGATGAATTAAGTGGAGATAAGCTCTGGAAAATAATTGGTCCCAAGATTGACTATGATGCAGTATTTGGTGCTTTAACCCAGGGAGTGAAAGAATCTCCAATGGGAGGAATGTTGGGAATGGTCGGTGGCGATGATATGTTGAATTCATTAAAACCATCTATCGTACCAAAATTAGAGAAAGAGTTTTCAAGTATTGTTAAAAATATGTCCTTGGATGGCGATGAGAAGAGCGATGATTATCTTCAACGAATAAGAGCGCAGATACATTCGGTTGTTAAGTTGCGTTTAGATGAGCTGACACCTCAAATGGTAAAAGAAATAATTCAAGAGATGATAAGAGCACATTTAGGTTGGTTAGTAGTTTGGGGTGGAATTTTTGGTGGCTTGTTAGGCATTATTGCTGAAGGTTTAAAGATAATATAGGAACCATATGCTAGATAATAAGTTAGAAATGTTAGCTAATATCTCTCTTGCCAATCTAAACACTTGGAAGGTTGGTGGATGTGCAAAACATTATCTCAAACCCGATAACGTTGAACAAATCATAAAAACTTTAAAAAACATATCAGATAATGAACAAGTATTATGGTTGGGATTAGGAAGTAATATTTTAGTTCGCGATGGTGGTATCCCGGGTACGGTAATTCATATGCATCGTTTTGATGATGAGATTAGAGTTATTGAAGAAAATGATACTTATATTTGGCTTGAAATTGGAGCTGGAGTTAGCTGTGCTAAAATAGCCAAGTTTGCATCAAAGTATAAGTTAGCTCAGGCTGAATTTTTTGCTGGGATCCCTGGTACAATGGGGGGGGCTTTAGCGATGAATGCAGGAGCTTTTGGAAGTGAGACTTGGAGTTTCGTTAGTCAAGTACAAGTTCTTTCGCGTTCAGGGGATATTTTAAGTCTTAATCCACATGATTTCACTATTAGTTATCGTGAAGTTAAAATTAATTTGAAAAATTTTGTTTTTCTAAATGGAACAATAAAGCTGTCCAAAAAAGAAGCATTTGTGGTTGGCAGGCTAAAAGAGCTTCTACATAAACGTAATCAAAGCCAACCTATTGGGTTACCCAGTTGTGGTTCAGTTTTTAAGAACCCTGAAAATGGTTATGCAGCACAATTGATAGAAAGCTCTAAACTTAAAGGTGTAAGAGTTGGAGGGGCCAGCGTCTCTTGTAAGCATGCTAACTTTATAGTGGCTGAACGTATGGCATGTGCTCAAGATATCGAGACTTTAATAGTTCATGTGCAAAATACAGTTTGGTATGACCATGGAATACTATTGCAACCAGAAGTGAAAATACTAGGAGTAGCTTAAGTGAACTTATTTAATCATATTGCAGTGCTTTATGGCGGTGGAATAACTGAACGAGAAGTATCGTTGACCTCAGGACAAGCTACTTATCAAGCACTAATTGAAAACGATATTCAGGCGACGTTAATAGATGTAGCACAAGATGACTATATAAAATTATTGCAAAGCGGTAAATTTAGTTGTGTATTTGTAGCTTTGCATGGTGGTTTTGGTGAAGACGGAACTATTCAAGGATTACTTGAATGTTTAGGTTTACCTTATACTGGTAGTGGTGTAAGTGCCTCAGCATTAGCCATGGATAAGGAGAAGAGTAAGATTGTCCTAAGAGCTCATGGATTACCAGTATTACCGAGCTATGCAATTGAGCATAATTTTATACCTAGTGATTTTCCTTTAGCACTAAAACCTAATTCTCAAGGGTCTAGCTTTGGTGTCTTCAAAATAAACTCTAAAGTTCAATTGATGGAGCAATATGAACAAGTGGTAAAATATGGAGATGTTCTTATTGAGCCATGGATTGATGGACCAGAATATACAAGCGGTGTGGTTGGAGATAAGGTGCTATCTTCAATAAATATTATTCCAAAAGATGAATTTAATACTTTTGATGCAAAATATATTTCAGATGCCACTCAATTTATTTGTCCTGGCAGTGATAATTTAGAGTTTGAAGGCGAGCTAGCCAGTATCGCACGTAGAGCTTTTGATGCCCTAGGTTTGAATGGATGGGGACGTGTTGATTATATGGTAAGTACTACAGGTGAAATATATATACTAGAATTAAATACAATACCTGGACTAACTAGTCATAGTTTGGTGCCTACAGCAGCAAAAACTGAGGGAATTAGTTTTTTTGAATTAATTTGTAAAATTATTGAATGTTCTAATCTTCCTGGTGTAACTAAAAAAGTAAGGTTAGAACGACAACTAGAGTACTGATTGATGCAGGATGCAAAAAAATATAGATTAACTATTATTTTAGTAGTAGCTGGATTACTTGTTGGTTCAGCAGCACTGTACTCAGGTATTTTTTTTGCAAAACAGCAGTGGTTAATAAGTAACGTAACTTTTAAAAATAAATTAAACTATGTTGACATTTCGGAGTTAGAGCCTCAACTTGCAAATTACTTAGGCAAAAGTTTTCTTTTCACTGACCTATCTGATCTGCATAAAAAACTACTAACAAATGAGTGGGTAAAAGAAGTAGAGATATCTAGAAACTGGCCAGATACTTTAGAGATAAAATTTCAAGAAGAAATACCTTTAGCCTATTTAAACCAAAGTCGCTTAGTTACTACAGAAGGCAAGGTAATAAACTCAAGGCCGCAGGTAACTATTAAGTTACCAATTTTCGAAGTGGAAAATTCGTATTTAGATGATGCTTTTATTTACTATTTTGATATATTATCAAAGATAGGTCCGTTAGGTTTAGGAATAGAAAAGCTTAGCCATACGGCAGTAGATGGTTGGAAGTTAACTTTAGATAGAGGATTTGAGCTCATTCTTGGACATAATGAAATCATGGTAAGGCTAACAAGATTTGTATTAGCATACCAGAGGAAGTTAGAATCTTTATCTGATAATTTTGATTACGTGGATCTACGTTATACAAATGGGGTTGCGATTGGTTGGAAAACTACCAATAATTAGTAATAGCGTTGCTATGAACCTTGAGGAGGCGGGCTGATGCCCAAAAAGCAAGAAAGTAATTTGATTGTTGCTTTGGATATAGGTACATCTAAGGTTTTAGCTGTTGTTGCTGAAGTCTTACCAGATGGTATTGTTGAGGTTATAGGTATAGGTAAACATAACTCAACAGGGCTTAGAAAAGGTGTAGTTGTAAATATTGAAGCAACTGTCAAAGCCGTGCAAAAAGCAGTTGATGAGGCTGAGTTAATGGCTGGTTGCCATATTCATTCTGTGTATACTGGAATATCCGGTGCCCATATAAGAAGTTTTAATTCTCATGGCATTGTTGCAATTAAAGATAGGCAAGTAGAAAAAGCAGATGTTGAGCGTTCTGTTGAAGCGGCTAAAGCAGTTTCTATCCCTGCAGATCAAAAAATAATCCATATTATTCCAAGAAATTACGTGATTGATGGGCAAAGTGGTATAAAGGATCCTATTGGAATGTCTGGTATACGCCTAGAGACTGATATTCATGTTATTACTGGCTCAGTTAGTGTGGCGCAAAATATCATAAACTGTATTCGTCGCTGTGATTTAGAAGTTGATGATATTATTCTTCAACAATTGGCCTCAAGTGCCGCAGTTTTAACCGAGGATGAAAAACATCTTGGGGTTTGTATGATTGATATTGGGGGTGGAACTACAGATGTTGCTGTATATTTTGATAATGCACTACAGCATACAGCCGTGTTGCCAATCGGCGGAAATCAAGTAACTCATGATTTAGCTGTTGCACTAAGAACCTCGACTGAGCATGCAGAATCAATTAAGATCAAACATGCTTATGCTATGGCAGATATGGGTCTTGAAGAAATGGTTGATATCCCTAATATGGGAGAAAATAGACTTCAGAGCATAAGTAGTAACGAGATAGCTAAAGTAGTTGAGCCTAGGATTGAGGAGCTATTTATACTAGTTCGTGATGAACTAAGGAAAATTGGTTTGGAAGGTAGCTTTGGTACAGGTGTAGCTTTAGTTGGCGGTACTGCTAAAATGAAAGGTATAGTGGAGCTTGCAGAGAGTATTTTTCAAACTCCAGTTAGGGTTGCATTGCCTATGGGAGTTGTTGGGTTGACTGACGTGATTGAAGATCCTAGGTTTGCAACTGGGGTAGGTTTACTAAAGTATTGTGTGGCTAATAAACGTGGTTCGCAACGTAATACTAGCTTTAGTGAAAGAGCTAATGTTCAAAGTGTTTGGCATAAAATTAAGTGCTGGCTTCAAGGGAATATGTAACAAATAAGGGCTTTTCTTATGTTTGAAATTTTAGATGAGTGTCCTGATAACGCAGTAATTAAAGTTATTGGGGTAGGCGGTGGTGGTGGTAATGCCATTAATCATATGGTATCAGGCAACATAGAGGGTGTGGAGTTTATTTGTGCTAACACTGATTCTCAAGCTTTAAAAACTACACAAGCACCAGTTGTCTTACAGTTGGGTGTTAATGTAACTAAAGGTTTAGGTGCTGGCGCTAATCCAGAAATTGGCAAACAGAGTGCTCTTGAAGATCGAGATAAGATCAAAGACGTTCTTGATGGTGCTGATATGGTCTTCATTACTGCAGGTATGGGCGGTGGAACTGGGACTGGAGCAGCTCCAATTGTTGCTGAGGTTGCAAAAGAGCTAGGTATATTAACCGTTGCTGTTGTAACTAAACCATTTCCTTTTGAAGGAAAGAGGCGCTTAAAAGTTGCAGAAGAGGGTATTAATAACCTTGGCCAAATGGTTGATTCGTTAATAACCATTCCAAATGAGAAGTTATTGACAGTATTAGGCAAAGGAGTCTCTTTGTTAGATGCTTTTAAGGCTGCTAATGACGTGCTGTCAGGTGCAGTACAAGGTGTTGCTGAGTTGATTACTCGACCTGGACTTATAAATGTCGATTTTGCAGATGTTAAAACAATTATGTCTGAGATGGGACTTGCTATGATGGGCAGTGGTACAGCTCGAGGCGAAAATAGGGCTAAGAGTGCTGCAGAGGCAGCTATTTCTAGTCCGCTGCTAGATAATGTTAATTTAGCCGGTGCCCGAGGGGTGCTTGTTAACATTACAGCTGGTATGGATATGTCAATATCTGAATTTGAAGAAGTTGGGGATGCAGTTAAAGGCTTTACTTCTGATGACGCTGTAGTAATCGTAGGTACTGTTATTGATCCTGACATGAGTGATGAACTTAGGGTTACTTTGGTTGCCACTGGTCTTGGTAAGATATCCAACAAAGAGGATAAAAGTACCACCACAACCACAAAAACTAGTAAATTTGATAAACAAGTTATGTCTAATAAGAATTATCGTAACAATAAGCTTGAAACTAGCTCGCAAAATGAGCAGAATATGGACTATCTGGATATACCAGCATTTCTTAGGCGTCAGGCTGACTAATGTTGGTTTTGTGACTTGTTAATATTTGAGTAGTTAATGTGGAAGAATTGAGCGGTATAAAACAAAAGACTTTACGACATAGTATAAGTGCTATGGGGGTTGGTTTACATACGGGAGAGAAGGTTTATCTAAGCCTGAATCCTGCCCCAGAGAACACGGGCATAGTATTTAAGAGGACTGATATGGAATCACCAGTCCTAATTAAGGCTATGGCATCGAATGTCACTGAAACTACACTTTGTACTACACTGTCCTGTGAAGGTCAGAAAGTGACAACTGTAGAGCATCTATTATCAGCCTTTGCTGGCCTGGGTGTTGATAATGCTTTCGTAGAGGTGTCAGCATCAGAAGTCCCGATTATGGATGGTAGCGCTGGTCCATTTGTTTTTTTGATACAATCAGCAGGGCTTAAAGAACAGAATGCACTAAAATCATTCATTAGAATTAAAAAACCTATCCGTGTAGAGGATGATGATAAGTGGGCTCAACTAGAGCCACACGATGGGTTTAAAGTTTCTTTAGAGTTAGATTTCAAGCATCCTATATTAAAAAAATCATCGCAAGCTGTGACATTAGATTTTGCTTCAGCCTCTTATGTTAAAGAGGTAGCTAGGGCACGTACCTTTGGGTTTATGTCTGATTATGAATGGTTAAGAGAAAATAATCTGGCTTTAGGCGGTAGTTTTAATAATGCTGTAGTACTAGATGATTATCGTGTCTTGAATGAAGATGGCCTTCGTTATGATGATGAGTTTGTAAAGCATAAAATTTTAGATGCAGTTGGAGATCTTTATCTGTTGGGTAAAAGTTTGATTGGGGCCTTTAGTGGTTATAAATCAGGCCATGCTCTTAATAATGAGCTTCTTAGGAAATTATTAAAAGATAAGAGCGCATGGGAGCTAGTGAGCTTTAGTGGTAGTAGCATGGATGAAGTTCCTGAAGCGTTTAAGCAGCCGGTGAGCGCAATGACTAGCGCGTTTGCATAGACATCCACTTTTTTGCCAGACTATCTAGTGCTTTTGCTAGCCTTTCAGATTTTATTGACTTGGAAGTCTCAGCTATTTGATTGATGGTTTGCTCTGTTGGTTTTGGTAAACGATTGTCGACCTTACTTTTATGAGCAAAATTAGGGCCAAGATCTTGGGCAACAATGATAGTTATATCTTTAATGAATACATATTCTTTATGATTTCGTAGCTTTATCAGAATGCTTTCCAACATAAATCGAGCTTTATGTTTCCAAATCGGAGAGCTAGTTGATAGAATAAGCGTGCCTGTTTTTATATGTATATTGGCAACAGTACAATGACCCTTTAACTCTTCAGGAATAATTGATTGGATTAGGGTATTTAGTTTTTTAAGTTCGTTAACTTTTGAGGTGATTTGAATTAACTCAAAAGAGGTGCTGGCTGCCTGGAAAATATTTTCTGGATTTCGTCTTCGTCTCATATTATTAGGATAACACAAAATGGCAATTGCAACTTTAATTAAAAAAGTTATTGGAAGTAGAAATGATAGAGTCTTGCGAGGGCATTTTAAAATCGTAGAAGCAATAAATGCGTTAGAAGCAAATATGAGCGCATTATCAGCAGATGAAATACCTGAAAAAATAAATGAATTTAAAAATAGAGTACAAAATAAAGGCGAAAGTCTAGATAGTATTTTACCTGAAGCGTTTGCTTTAACTAGAGAAGTAGCAAAAAGAACACTGAGCATGCGGCATTTTGATGTACAGCTAGTTGGAGGAATGGTTCTTCATGAAGGCAAAGTAACTGAGATGCGTACAGGTGAAGGTAAGACTTTAATTGCAACATTACCAGTATTTTTAAATAGTCTATCTGGAAATAGCGTTCATGTAGTTACTGTGAATGATTATCTTGCTCAACGAGATGCAAATTGGATGATGCCAATTTATGAAATGTTAGGCATGAAAGTAGGTGTAGTTATTGGAAATATGGAATCAGAGGCTAAACAAGAAGCATATTCTTGTGGCGTCGTCTATGGAACTAATAATGAATTTGGTTTCGACTATTTGCGCGATAACATGGCTTATAGGCCAGAATTTAGAATGCAGAAAAAATTAAGTTTTGCGATAGTAGATGAGGTTGACTCAATATTAATCGATGAAGCGAGAACACCACTAATTATATCTGGTGCAGACAATGATAGCTCAGAGTTATACAAAACTATAAATAATGTAATGTTAACATTAAGCAAACAGGAAGAAGAAGATGGTCCTGGGGATTACGCAGTAGATGAGAAACAAAAACAAGTTTTCTTAACTGAAGATGGACATCAAACTGTTGAAAAATGGTGTTTAGATAATAATGTTTTAACCGATGGTGAATCACTATATGATGGTGGAAACATAGAGTTAATGCATCACATTCATGCTTGTTTAAAAGCACATGCAGTATTTAAAGCTAATGTTGACTACTTAGTTAAAGATGGTGAGGTTCTTATCGTCGATGAACATACTGGTAGAACTATGGATGGTCGCCGTTGGTCTGATGGAATACATCAAGCAGTTGAAGCTAAAGAAGGGGTTCCGATAAAGCAAGAGAATCAAACTTTGGCATCTATCACCTTCCAGAATTATTTTAGATTATATGACAAGCTTTCAGGGATGACGGGAACGGCAGACACTGAAGCATTTGAGTTACAGCAAATTTATAATTTAGAAGTGGTTGTTGTGCCAACCAACAAGCCAAACAAGCGTTCTGATATGGCAGATTTAATCTATCTGACAACGGAAGAAAAATATGAAGCGATTATTGCAGATATTGAAGATTGTGTAACTAGAGGACAACCAGTATTGGTTGGAACAATTTCAATTGATAATTCAGAAAAATTATCTAATTTTCTAAATGAAAAAAATATAAAGCATAATATATTAAATGCAAAACATCATAATAGAGAAGCTAGCATTATTGCCAATGCAGGGCATCCAGGGAATGTGACTATAGCTACAAATATGGCTGGTAGAGGTACAGATATTGTGCTTGGCGGTAATATTAGTGCCATGCTTGATGGTAAAGATGATAATGAAAAAGAACAATTAACAGCTAACTGGCAGGAGTTGCACCAACAAGTACTTAATGCTGGAGGTTTGAGAATTATTGGTACGGAAAGGCATGAATCCAGGCGTATTGATAATCAGTTACGTGGTCGTTCTGGTCGTCAAGGTGATCCAGGTAGTTCACAATTTTATCTATCACTAGAAGATAATTTAATGCGTATTTTTGTATCAGAAAGTATTGCAGGCGTGCTAGGTAAATTGTCAACAGAGCGCGGTGAAGCCATAACACATAATTGGATCTCAAAAGCGGTAGAAAATGCACAAAGAAAAGTTGAAGGGCATAATTTTGATATTCGCAAACAGCTATTAGACTTAGATAATGTAGCTAATGAGCAACGTCAAGTAATTTATCAACAACGTAATGAGTTGATGGATGTTGGTGATATAATGACAACTATAAAAAGTATGCGCTCTGATATTGTGCGTACGACTGTATCTGAACATATCCCACCAAATAGTATTGAAGAACGCTGGAATATTCCTGCGTTAATGACAGATTTGGAAGTTCTATATGGAGATAAAATAGATATTACGAGTTGGCTGAAAAAAGATCCTAATATTACGGAAGATGTAATAACAGAGAAAATAGTTGAGATTTTTGCTAACTTGTATCTTGAGAAAGAAAACATGATCGGCCCTGAAAACATGAGGCAAATGGAAAAAGTTATTATGTTAAAAGTAATAGATAACTTTTGGAAAGAGCATTTGGCTACCATGGACCATTTAAGGCAAAGTATATATCTGCGAGGATATGCACAAAAAGATCCAAAACAAGAATTTAAGAGAGAGTCATTCCTATTGTTTACTGATATGTTGGAAAACATTAAACGGGAAGTTATTGCAATATTAAATAAAATAACTCTACGTGAAGAAGAGGATGTTGGTGGCCTTGAAGAAAGGATGCGTGAAAAAGAGAAGGTTGAACTTGAGTTTCATCATGATGAAGCTCAGAATGATTCTGAGCAGAAACAACTGTCAGAACAATCAGATGAAAAAAATACAGTCCAAACCTATACACGTGAGCAAGCAAAAGTTGGCAGAAATGAGGCTTGTCCATGTAAATCTGGTAAGAAGTATAAGCACTGTCATGGCCGAATAGCTTAGAAATAAATATATTGAACACACCTGCGATACTAGAATATAAACTTCTAGTATCGCAATGTATTAGCAATATATGACAATCCATGGGCCTTTAGTTTAAGTTTGGTTTATCATGATCAGAGCAAAGATTGAGATTTATTAGGATTTAAACCTATCCCTCAATGTAACATAAGTCATAGTTAATCGTCTCTTTCCAGTAAGCGTGTATAGATAAGAAAAGTGTAACGTTAACTCCATGTTTTAATTAATATTGGAGTTATTATGAGCCAACCAACACTACAGTCCTTAAGTATTGAGCTTGATGAATGGCGTGAAAATATAACTAAACAAGGTCGCCTGCCTGATAATATATGGACTAAGACTTTAAAGTTGTTAGAAAATCATTCTATGGCTCATGTTAGTCGCAAATTACATATTAGTCATGAGCAAATCCGCGATAAGTTAAATCAACAGGATATCGAGAGTGTTGTACCGTGCCCTTCCAGTAAGCGTGTATTTATAATGTAAGACCATAAAGTGTAACGTGTCCTTCCCGTTTCTATGTTTTCTTGTTGTAAGGACACACAACTCTCCACAACCGTTGTGTTGCAAATTTCATAGACACAGAAAATAGTAATGCTATTTCAGCCAGAATCGCAAAGAGCAACCCAATTGATATAGCTTCTGCTTTGTCTGTATTAGGCTCATATTCCTCATGAATATACGCTTTAAATTCATTTGAATTTTTGAATTGCTCTAAATCAATCTGCAGCATGCTGCTATAGTTGCTGGGATTATTTTTAGCATCTATTAATTGGTTGTTTTCCTCAAGTTTACAAAATTCATCTAGCCTATCATAGGCGTGGTTTATCACACCGCCACCGCCCACAGCCCCAATCATAAATATAAAAATAAATAGAAAAGTATAATAAAATAATATGTGAATTATACGATTAAATAGTATATGCCTTATCATTACTATCACAAAAAAAGATAATAATAAAATTATGGTTAATCCGGGCACTGAGAAAAGAAAGTTAAACATATTATCTCTAAAGGTTGGAAAAACGTTTTTGGGACAAAAGTACTCGTATGGAAGATCGTTTAAGTCACTATTATTTCTTCAATCATTTAATATACTAAAGCTATAAACAATATTGAGAAATAGCAATACAGTACATCAATTAATATAAAGGAATTGTACTATCAATATCTTTGGACCACAAATTTATATCGCGCCAGATAAGACCATGGTGTATCAAGAATTTTTTCTACATCATTTCAGTTACAGAACACCCCAGAGATGTAAGCTGCTCCAATGCCCATTTATTTATCTGATTTTTTAACTCTTCATTTTGCATTGGCAGCTTCCATGTTTTCAATAAACCATATAAAACCTTTGGTTATTCTTTCATGCTGCTTAACACTTAAAGGATTATTGGCATCAAAAGGCAGATGGATCGCATCAAGAAATCTTTTTTGAGTAAACAAAAGATATACAGGCAACAATAAATTAATTATTCTCATAGCCCTGTTTAACTGTTCTCGGTTATCTAAGAAACCATCGAATGCACACTGCTGCAATGATTTATACTCAGAAGAATCTTCTGCTAATTTATATCGATTCTTTGCAGCTTCTATGCCGGCATATAATGAAAACAACGGGTGATTAATTGCCGTTTCACCTAAATCTATAATCGCAGTTGCTTTACTAGTTTTATCATACAGAAGATTATTATCATGGAAATCTGAGTGATTTAATGTTTCTATAATTCCAAAATTACTGAGTTCATTGCAAAGG
>Ga0066606_10000432_pt1 | contig 25711 bp, 33 predicted proteins | sample SaaInlV_DNA_100m_FD_60386 | JGI IMG/M metagenome (GOLD analysis project Ga0066606, IMG submission 60386) | Marine microbial communities from expanding oxygen minimum zones in the Saanich Inlet - SI075_LV_DNA_100m | ecosystem: Environmental > Aquatic > Marine > Unclassified | place: British... | reverse complement strand
TGACTCTCCACATCGTTCTACAAACCTTTCAGTGTCATCCTTACGTCTTCCGTGGAATCGTAAATCACCGGTATTTGCAATAGAGCCTGATGATGTATGTAAGATGAATGCATCAACTCCTGGGAGTGAATGGTCAACAGGTAATGGTTCAACATCAACTGAATCAATTGAAAATTTCTTACCATCCTCAATTACTTGGATGTTTCTTGGAATTCTTACCTTATCACCAATTGCACGGCTAATCTCATTTTTTTTATTTGTGTAAATTTGAAATCTTTCTTTTAGTGTTAGATATTGATCATTTCCAGTCTCGTCATAGTTTTGCATTATTAGTTTGGATGCTTCTGAGCAGTAAATTGGAATTTCTGGTCGTAGTAATGAGATGTACTTGCAATGGTCTACATGTGCATGTGTTAATAGAACAGCATCAATTGATGTTTCTTCATCTCCACCTAATTCCATGTGTTTTGTATAGTCGGTTCGATACATTCCAGGAATGTTTGGTAGTATACCTAATGCGAATAAATCGCCTAAACTGTTTGATGTGCGAGCATTCATGAATTGTGAGAAAAACTTGCCTTCATCACCAAAACTCATTCCAAAATCCATCAAAATTGTGGTTCCCTTGTCTTTTACGAGGAACTTGTTTCCACCAATGTCATTTACTCCGCCATGAAAGGTGATACTAGTCATGAAAATAGTGTATTTTCCTAGTAAAAAAGACAGATCATTTTCAATATGGTATGTACAGTATGCATACTAACTGACAGAGATTTAAGATTCAATAAAACCCATTATTTTTCATGTTAAGTAAAACAAGAGAATCGCTTAGAGACTCAAAGAGAAGATCATTAATTGAGACTATGATTGATGCAGGAATTGGATTTGTTTTGTATTTACCAATTAATTTTGGAATACTTCCGCTTTTTGCAGAACAAATATCAAGTTATGATTTTGTAGGATTTTTGCAACTCAGTGCAATTTTTACAACAATAGCGCTAGTTAGAAAATATACAATTAGAAGATGGTTTGAGAATCTAAAGCATATAAAATTCTAAATCAAAAACTCAGATGCCCATCTACCTTCATCTGTAAGATGAATCCATCTATTCCTACCAACCTTTTCAGTTGTGATGTAGCCCCAATCATTTTCAAGTGGAGATATAATATTTTTATCAAGACTTGCAAATCTTGCCTGAGAATGATTACTAGGCTCTGCGTTAATTATTATGATTTTTTGTTCTTCTGCAATTTCAGCCATTTCTTTTTTCTTCATCTTTCCATCATTATCAACTAAAATTTTTAGTGCGTCAAGGTGTTTTTTGCTTGGAGTGTGAATTCTATAAGTAGGCAGATCATGAATTGCCTCAATTCCAGTTGTGTGAGGTTCTGAAATTTTGGTATAATGATATTCTTTTGCCTGTGCATAAAATGGATGTAAATTAGAACGATCATCAAATATCATCGTAGCCATCATCATACCAACTGCATGAATCTTAGAACCACTTGCAACGTTTAGGTAAATATCATTATTTTTTTCCTCAGAGATAATCTCTTTGATGGTTCGAACAATATCAAAAAGTCGATATCTGTCTGCAGTGACCTCTTTTACTTCAATATTTTTTTTCTCTAATGTTTTTCTAACCTTTTCTAGAAATGGTCTTGCCTTATCCTGTGATAGATTATTGTGGCCAATCAACCAGATCTTATCTGCACGCATATTGGTGGCAGGAACAATTATTCGGTCAATCTCAAAGCCTACAGGCGCAATATGAACACGTAATTTCATTATATTTTTCATAGTATGGATAGTATGGATACTATTTACTTGTTATTTAATTATTTTCCTCACGTAGCAAAAGTATGGTGTACATGGTAAGAAAAAATAGAGAATCCGCTGAAGCTGATGAAACTAGCGGAGTGAAAGTGTCAGCAAAACAAAAGGCAGTGAACGAGAGAATCGACAAAAGTGAGAAACTGATCAAAAGCCTGCAGAAAAAACTTCGAGAACGAGGTTCAAAAAAAGATGAACTAAAGGCTGTAAAGTTCATCGGCGTAGAGTTTGATCCTGATACCTACAAGACAGGTGAAACTGAGGTAAATGACTATCTGAAAAAAGGATTTCAGTTTGTCAGGGACTATCAAACAGCTAGTGGATTGGTAATAGCACTAGGAAGATTCGAAAAAGGGAGTAAATGAGGGCGTGGCCAGTTCGATCCAACAAAACGAGGATGAACTTCCACCCCATCATTGCCTAAAAGAACTGAACAAATTTGATAATGAGGAAGATGTGATTTGAGATGAGTAAGTGGTTACTCTTTTTTGGATTCATGTTTGTGTGTAGTGGTTTTTTGATGCCTCTTGGAGCAATAATGATTGCTTGGTACTTTGCAACTAATTTATTAAAAAATTCAACAATTGTTGAAAAACAAGAACATAAAATTCGAGAAATGAAAATGGATGACTATTCAAAAGAGTCAATTGAGGAAATGAAATGAAAAAAATCGAATTGGGCTAGTTAAACATTGTTGGAAAAAAATCTACTAGGAAGTATTAAAAGGGATAAATGTGGAATTGATATAATGACAACACAAGTTAACAGTTCATTTTTTAGAACTGGAAACAAAAAACATACTACATCATTTTTGAGATGTAGAGGAGTTCTATAAGGAAAAAAAGTCAGACCAGAAAAACGCCAATAACTATTTGGCCGCTAAAGGACACCAGAGTTGAGTAAATTTACCCACACTTGGTGTTGAATTACCCATGTGTACCGGATGGTATGCACGGATTTCAGCGGTATTCTGGTCTCTCTTTGACATTGTCAGGAAAAACAAAAATGAAAAAACAAAACAAAAAACAACCCATCCAATCGGATGAAAGTGATGGAGAAAAAATGTCCGAAAACCCTACCCTGGTTAGAAAAGGGATACGAACCTACTACGGAATAGTAGAAGATTCGTTAGAAAACAAAAAAGAAAACTATGACGAGATCTGTCATGCTGAAGACAGACGTATAGTTAATGCAGCAATCGCACTGCGTTCAAGGCTATCCTCAAAAGAACGAGAAATAGCACAAGAATGGTACAGAAACTTCAGCACACTAGTAGGAGGGTGGATGTACTAATGACCTTCTCAGAACGCGAGAGATTCATCTATCATGCAACTACGTTGATGACGATGAGTAACCTTGGAAGGTTGACAAAAACTAGTCTCAATAAAAAACTGGAGACTATGCGAAATAATAGATGTAAAAATCTATTAGATAAGCAAATTGAGGAGGTTTTGCTTGATTTAGCAAAAGAAGTTGAAACATTGCTGAGCCCGGTTTCAAAATTTGGAACAAAACAAAAAAAGTGTCAAGAAGTACACAAGCAAAAATACAAGAAAAATGAGTTCTCAAAAACCATCAAGGAGTATTGGAAATGAATTGGAAATTACAATATGTAATTGCATTCATTACACTTTCTCAACAAGTGCATGGTGAAAATGCAGTTCTAGCCCATAGATTGCTAAGAGAAGAGTATGGTGTTAGTAGAGAAGAATGGAGTAACTTTACCAAAATGGTAATAGAAGAAGGTAAGATAGCAACTGCAAGATTACTAAGAATTCTTGCTAAGCTTGAGCCAAGACCTCAAGATCAGGAGGTGATGTAATTGAGTATGTGTAAAGTGTGTCATATAGACAGCAAAAAGCATAGTACAAAACAGTGGAGACTGCATCAACAGAAGCTAAAATGTACATTTTGTGGAAAAAACAGTCCAGAACATAGTGTTGAACTGTGGGATATACATCAAAAAGCGGTTCCAACCAATGCAAAACTTGGTACAGTGCGGAAAGGCTTTGGTCCTGAGACACTAGCAAAGATTGTAAAATGGAACACTGTAATAGTGAATGGGAAAGAGTCTCCATTTCATGTAGAGTATATTCCAGTGTACATGTCCTGTAAGATATGTGAAAGTGCAATATCTTCTACAGAAGCAAATCTAGCAGATGTGTTAGACAGTAACTGCTTCCAGTGTTTTGCAGATATGACTGACCAGGAATACTCCTGGCATAGCAAACCGTGGTGGACTATCAATAGTGGCAAATACAAAGAATAGTAAGAGTTTGGGGTGACGACCCTATTCTTTTTCTCTTTCAATTATACTAGCAACTAACTGAATCATCATAGAAAACTCCTCAATGTTTCCCTTACAGATTTCTAACATTTCATCTCTCTCAGGAGAGGCTGGCTGTTTTTGTACATTCTCTACAATTCCAGTCTCTCGTACACGATTAGTCTCAAACCATTCTTGTAAAACCTTCAAGTCATTAGCAGAATCTTCTTGCATGAATGTACATTTCACTCCTAGCTAAATAATCTTCATTTGAAATACCTATAACCAAACCATGCATACACAATGATGGAAGAGCTTTAGTAATTTTCTTGTAAAAGAACTGAAACTACTGTCTCTGCTCACATTTTTTCATTTCATAAATTTTTAAAGTAAAAATTAATGGGTGTGGCACTTGGCAAAACATTGAGAGAATTCCTCTCTTGCTGTGTCATACACAGTATACATCATCAGTTCTGCGGTGCCACACAGTTTTATTCTGTTGATGACGTAATCATCGAGATCGTATAGGTGAAAATAATATTTAAGAATTGATAATTTTACAAAAGTTCATCATGCTTATATCGTAGTTTAACGTTACAATGTATTCCCCAATCGAGAATTCATAGAGGGTAAAGAAGGGTCTAGGAAAATTTCTATTCAATAACTCTTCAGCCTTCTATGTTTAGTTTTTTGTAGGATCACCGCTGAGTATATTCAAAACATGTTCAACAACATCTTCTCTTCCACCTTGATGGTAGTCATCTCTTATTGGATTTGAGGCCATACTGACAAATACCAAATGATTTTCTCCTGCAGGAAAAGTCATTCTTGTTAGTTTTTCAAATGCTGCAACAGCATATTGTCCAGGACCAATTTTTGGTGATAGTTGTTTTCGTGCCTTCCATGAAGTTGCTGCCCGTTTTAGTGATTCAGATGTCTCTTCATCACTAAGATAGTTACGAATTCCATCTCTATGCATTACTGCTTTGATTTCTCCTTCTGTATCAGCTACAATACAGTGTCTAATGTTTGGATCAGAGTCCATAATTCGTTTCATGGTTGGGTCATATTCCATGGGATCGTATACGTCACCGTACAATTTAGGTATTTCATAGATTTTTATCACTGGTTACATTAGTACAATCGTTGATTCCATGAACACGCAGTTCATGGGTGGAAGAGAGATTTTCAGTTTCTCTTCCACACTATTATTTTACTAACTAGTTTGAATGTACAAAATTACGCAAATAGTAACAAACATTGAGATTATTGCAATTCCACGTAAATTAACAATTTTATTTTCTTCATCTTCAGACATTATTTTTTCCAGCCCGAGGTCCAGTTTTTCAATGAGCATTTAGCAAGTTCACTTCTAGAATGGTCTTTTAGCTTGCGTCCACATTTTGGACACTCCATCTTCATGTATTTGCTCATGCACAACCTAACACAATCTAATAATTAAAAGATGGAAACGGCTTTCACCTTTTTCAAAGCTACTCACCATCTCCGTAAACCACAACGGCCTAACATAGACCGCTGACTGACGAAGACAGTGATCAGAATAGGCCAATCACCATATTTTAGTTTTAAATCAGGCTCCGCTAATGCTATCTGTTAATTCCATAAAATATGCAATAACAAAATTTAGTGCCTGAAAGGCGACAAATCCTATACCAAAACATAGTACAATTTTTTTTGGTAATGATATTCTATTCCACCAAGAGAGAGTCTTTTTTGATGTTGTACCACATGATGAACAATAATCTCCGTGCTCAACTAGTTTTATGCCACATTTTTGACAGAACATACAATTTGATATCTTACACTCAAATTAAGAATTTCGAGGACGTGCCTATTTTTTGCGCATACTATATTTAGAGTAAATGCGGATCGTATACGTTGTCTAAATATCAAAATCAGCCAATTAACGTAAATTTCGGAAAGGCTAAAGGAGTAGTTATAGGATTAATTGTTTTAATTATAATCGGAGTTATGGTTGGCTCTGCAGTATCAATTGTAGATGCAGGATTCAGAGGAGTATTACTTCACTGGAACGCTGTAGATGTAGTTGACCCACCACTAGATGAAGGACTGCATTTCATAGTTCCATTCCAAGATTCAGTTATTCCACTTGAGGTTCGTACCTTAAAGTATACAAAGGCGACAACGTCGGCATCACAGGACTTGCAGACAGTGTCAACTGAGATTACAGTAAACTATCATCCAGACCCATCTCGTGTCAACTATCTCTACAAAGAGGTTGGTTTAGACTATGAGAATCGTATCATTCAACCAACAGTAGAAGAGGTTGTAAAACAGGTTACAGCCAACTATAACGCTGAAGAGTTAATCACAAAAAGACCGCTAGTAAAACAAGATATTCAAAATGAGATTTCTGATCGTCTTGCTGACTTTAACATTACAACTGAAATTGTATCAATTACTGATTTCCAGTTCTCAGTATTATTTGCACAAGCAATTGAATCTAAAGTAGAGGCAGAACAACGCGCACTACAAGCAGAAAATGATTTGAAGAGAATTGAGGTAGAAGCAAGACAGTTTGAAGCACAATCATTTGGTATTGCAGAAGCAAATATTGCTGAAGCAAAAGGTGAAGCAGAAGCAATTAACATCATCAATCAAGCACTTTCAAACAACCCATACTATCTAGAATGGCTCAAGATTCAGAAATGGGACGGAATACTACCGCTAGTTACTGGTGGTGATGGAGCAACTCCATTTATTGAAATTCCAACAAATAACCAAAGACCTTAGTCCTTTGGTTTATCTCTCAAGTTATCGTACATTGATAAAAATTGATCAGGTTCTTCTCGACGATAACGTTTTGCTAAGCGATTAATTTCTGCATCAGATAGTTTCTCACCTTTATTTTCGTTAAACTCTTTGATTATCTCAAACTGTGTTTTTTTGATGTTATACCGTCTCAATGTACTATTGATTGAACTATTTGCCAAGATGTCAAAAATCACAAATCTGTACACCAGATATCCAGATATGCCTAGAATTGCAACTATTACGATAGGAATAATCCAAGCATATGCCATAATTATGATTGGTAAAAAGAGTATTTCATTGTTATCCGTTAGAAAGGTTTTAGTTTGAATCAAAATTGATAATTTCTATTGGTTTGCACGCCAACAGGAGATTAATTTCTCTGCCTGAAGAGATGACAAACGTTGTCTTTTCAGGATTTCTTCTATTACAAATGAATGATTCTAAATAGGCAATGTGTGTTGTATTATTTGCTGATGATTATAGATTAGACGAGGTTCTCTCTGACTTCCTCAAACAGTGATGAGACAAAGTTCATTTGAACGCCGAATTATGAAGCACGAAATTTTATCGAAGAGAAATTTCTCTTCTTTGGATTTTTTCATTGCATAGAATTTTAAGCAAAAAATGCATGTTTGAATTATGAAACGTTTTGCGCCATTGATTGCAATTGCTTTTGTTTCAATTGTTACCCCAGCATTTGCTGAGATGAACATAGATGTTGTAGTTGACGGGTTGAACAACCCATGGGAAATGGTTTTTGCGCCAAATGGAGACATTTACTTTTCAGAAAGAGACGGACGTGTATGGAAAATTGAAAATTTTGGAGAGGCCAAAGTAATCCAAACATTCCCAAAGAGCGGATCATATGAGGGAGGAACGCTTGGTCTTGCATTACATCCAAATTTTGAAGAAAATAAGAAAATTTACATTTATCAAACAAATTTAGAACTAGAATTTTTCAAAAACAAAGTTTTTAGCTTTACAGTTGACGGAGATGAACTAATAGATATGCAGACAGTGATAGATGACATACCAGGTGCTCCATGGCATGACGGTGGAAGAATTGCATTTGGTCCTGATGAAAAACTGTACATAACAACAGGTGATGCAGTTAATCCTGGATGGTCACAAGATTTATCATCTTTGGCAGGAAAAATTTTAAGAATTAATCAAGATGGAACCATACCTGATGACAATCCATTTGATTCAAGTACAATTTTTTCTTATGGTCATCGTAATCCACAAGGAATTGCATGGAATGAAGATGGTTTGCTTGTATCATCAGAACATGGTCCATCTGGAGAGATGGGGTATGGTCATGATGAGATTAACGTAATTGTAAAGGGCAAAAATTATGGTTGGCCAAAAGTTGTAGGTGATTCATCGGATGATAGTTATGTAAATCCAATTATTCATAGCGGTGAACAAACATGGGCACCAAGCGGAATGGTGTTTTACAGTTCAGATAAAATTTCTAGTTTAGAAGGAAAGTTTTTGGTTGGAGCACTAAGAGGAGAACATCTGATGGTGTTAGATGTTGCAAATGATGGTTCATTAATCAGTGCAGAAAAAATGTTTGAAGGTGATTTTGGTAGAATTCGTACCGCACAGATTGATCCTGATGGAGTTTTGTATTTACTAACAGCAAATGGAGACAATGATAAGATAATTCGTATCTCTGAAGCACCGCTAGAAGAGGTTACAAAATTTACGTCTAATGAGTCTGGAGATAATCTAACTATAGTGTATGCGATAGTTGGAATTGTTATTGTAGGAGTAATAACTGCTATTGTAATAAAACGAAGAAGATGATTATTCTCCTTCCAATTCTTTTACTTTAGCAAAACAAGTTTCAGCTTCATCATTTTGTTCTTTATGTTTTAATAATTCACCTTTGTTATACCATGCATCTGCATAACCAGGTGATATTTCAATTGCCTTTTCATAACTAGATATTGCATCATCATATTTTTCTAATTGTGTTAGCGCAACACCACGATTATACCAGATAAGAGAATCATTACCATCAATAGTTGCTGCTTTATCATAACATGTTACAGCATCATCATATTTTTCTAATTCTACTAGTGAAATTCCTTTGTTTAGATAAATTTCAGAAGTTTCTACAATTTTTAGAGCCTTATCGTAAAATTCTATAGCTTCTTTATATTCATCATAATCTGCTGAAAGAATTCCTTCACTGACCAAGGCCTTGGCATCTGCCTCTGTTAATCCCATCACGATTAATTATCGCAATTTTAGATAAACATTTCTAGGATTTTTTCTTACGTACTGGGATTCTTTTACATTTATGAGGACGACCAGTGTTTTTATCAATTGGGATAAATTTTCCCTCTTCTGTTTTGAAATCTTGATCAAAGTAAATTTTCCCTCCACATCCCTTATCACAACTATTAATTTTTTGATTTGAATAATCTGAGAATTTTATTCTTTCAGGCAGTTTATCCTTATCACAAGTGGTACAGAACTTACCACTCATTCTATCATTGCATTTTGGACAAAATTTCATTGGCTAGAATTGTAATCCTGATTAATTTTATAGATTAAAACTATAGACATAGGTCCTGATTCTTGATTGTAATAACTAGGTGATGCATATACTAAATAGAATGGATCATTTTCAGGATCTTTAAATTTTAGGTCATGGAGATAAACTGGAATTAAACCATCTCGATATTCATCAAAACTTCTACCAGTATTAGGTTCAACATATTTGTAAATTGAAAATGGAGTTAACATTCCTAATGTAGTATTCTCCATAAAAAATTTAGTTGGAGTGATATTATCATTTTCTACCATTTTAGAAACTTGGTGATTAGAAATTTTTGCAAACCATGTTTTTTTACTTTCATCACCACCACCCTCAAGTGTATGAAGAGGTATGCTAGAACGCTCAGTGTAAAATCTTTCACCTGCTAAATAAATTATCAAGTAATCAGCATCCATACCTTTTGTAATAGGATTACAACTTTGTTCTAATTTTTCATCACCCATTTCCCATGCTTCAGATTTAAATATTGTTTTACATTTTTTTCCAAAATCATCTTGAAATTTAGAATTAAATTCTGATTCCAATTCACCACCAAAAGCAAGAATTGTTTCTTGCCCAAAGTAATCAGATACATCCCGAGTATAGTCAGAACTTAGTATATTCCAAGAGTTTTCAGGAGGAGTAATCAACGTATATGCCAGTTTTTTTATCTGCCAATCAATCAGCGTTGCATTATCAGCTAGAGTTGTGCGTTCACTTAGCGTAGTAATCCAATATCCATAATCCCACCAAGATGCAATAACTGCATCTTCAGGAGTATTTTCTTTTACCCAAAGCATGGCATCTTTCCAATCATTAGATGCAAAATTAGTGAATTGTGAACCACCATTTAATATGGATGGGGGGAAATCAGCCCATGATAACCAAGTATTATTTTCAGGCATAGTTACAGGAATAATGAACAAAATAATAATTGCAATTGGAAATATTAATTTTGTAATATGTTGTTTATTCTGTTCAAATATTTTTTGTGTTAAAATTGTTAGTCCAATTGAACCTAAAATTATAATTGCAATTGATGCAAATAGTTCTAATCTAACAAATGCCGAACTAACATAAATAGCAATAATGCTAGTAAATATAGCAAAAATTCTCATGTCAATTTTTAAATTAATTGTTTTTTTGGAGAAAAGAAACCACATTCCAATTACTGCAAATATAAGAAAAAGTGATAAAAATGTAAATGATAGTGTTATGCTAGTAGTCATATGTTCAGCTACAGAATCAGTTAGATTATCTTGAGCAGTTAAGAAAGGATTTACAGCATTAAGATATCTAAAAGAAGGTAGCCCAATTATGCCAGAATTTACTATTCCTATGCCTGATGCAACAAATGAAATTAGAAGAATTGCACAATTACGAATTTTTGTGCATTCATTACTAAATTTCATAACAATACCAGAAATTATTATAAAGATTGTGGGTAGAAGAATTGCTAATCCAGCATATCCAATTATGAATGTAGAAGTTCTTTCAAACATTAAAGAAAATATTATTAACGAAATTGAAAATGAAGGTGCTGCCCACATTATGAAATTATCTTTATTTTTTAAAAATGGTAATGCAAAATAAAATAATACAATAGGTATTACAAAGAACAGAATTCCACCCCATGCAGATAATCCTAATGATAAAAATAATCCAGCTAAAATTAATTTAATAAAAGAAATTTTACCTTTATTGAATTTCATTCCTGAAACAAAAAGATACATTGCTAAAAATGCAAATAATAGTCCTAAAGGTTCAGATTTAAACCAACCAATTAAACCTCGAGAAAAGATTGGAATTGAGATTGAAAAAATTAATGCAGCAAACAATCCAGCAGTTGTTCCAGCTAAAACACGAACAAATGCAAAGACTGCAAGTGCGGTTAAAGAACCAAAAACTAACGGCAAAAGTACCGTGAAATCATAAACAGATGAACCAAAATTAAAGATTGGATATAGAGAAGCAGCAGTAAGATGTAAAGTTACTTGAGATGTTTCAGATACATTTCTACCAAATGGATGCCAACTTTTTTCATCAATCCAATTAAAATATGCATCAGTACCATTTTCTAAAATATATTCAGTTGCACGAAAATTAAAAAATGGATCAAATTCAAATAATTCAAAACCGTATGATGCAGGCGTGGAACGAATCATCATTGAAATTGATACAGATAATGTTAATACTCCAATTACAAGTAAATGTTGTAATCTAAAATCAAAATTACCTACAGAGAATAATTTCTGATTAGATACCATAATTCAATTCAATTTTGATACTTATTTACAGTTTATTGCACTATGGTGCAAAAGTACCAGTTAGTTTGGCTTCAGCAAGAATGTGACCTTTCATTGCATCTTTTAATTCCTGTTTTGAAAAACCTTCTTTGAGTTCTAGTTCCGTGTCTAACGCATATGCTTTGAAAATGTAAGTATGTTTTCCATCTGGAGGAGCAGGTCCACCGTAGCCAATTTCACCAAAGTCTGTTTTGCCTTCTATCGGAGATGTTTCAGTTAAATTATGATATTGCAACCAATGTAACCAAACCTTTCCTACAGCACCCATTGCATCAGGATCATCCATGATTAATGCTAATGTGGTAGTACTAGGTGGTGGACGATTAAATGAGATATTTGGTTCTTCATTTTCAAACTTATAACCAAATTTTTCAGGTATTGGATCTCCATCATCAAAATCAGAACAATCAATAGAGAACTCAGACATATCTCATGAAATATTATTTTTAAAATAAAGTTTTCTAGTTTTCAAGTATAATCTTATCATTATGGATAGATAGAATTGAACTTCCTGATTGTTTTATCTTGTTTTTTAGGTCTCTATCCATCGTAGCTACGATACTTCTATTTTGTTTTATAAAATCAAGAATTGCTACATCTGCATTACTGCCATCAATATCATTTGTTTTAAAATTTTTAATGAAATCTAACGTTTGTTCTGAAATAACTTTCTTATCGGGATCTCCAGCAAGATGTTCTAATTCTTTTTTTACAATTTTAGGAACAATGAATGATAATGTGCCAATTTCAGTCTCTATAGAATCAATATTTTTTATTCTATGAGTGGCAAGATGAATTAAAAAACTAGTATCAGAAATTACTTTAACCAATTATTCCAGCACCGATTAATCTCCATCTATCAGCGATTCTTCTACTAATTGCAACATTACTTTTTTCAAATAAACATGCGGGACGTCTTAATGTTACTTCAATATCAGTTCCTTTTACTTTGGTAACTTTTCCAGGAATTGGAGCAGTACCAATGTTTAATCTCAACATTTCACCCATGTTAATTGGAGCAATTTTTTCATTACCTGTAGAGCCTACTGCAGAATCAAATAAACTAACTTTTAATTTTGCAATATCAGAATTTTCGGGTAATGAATCTGGTTTACCAATTACAGAACCAATGAATGAATCACCACGTGTTAAATTTGGATCAAGTTTAGTTCCAATTGCAACTAGTCCACCAGGTTTTACATTATCAACAGTTCCTGCTCCGGTTCCCAAAGAAACAATTTCAGTGATTAATGGTTCATAATTTTTTTTCTTTTCATTTAACAGTCCAGGTTTAATTTCAATTTCATCTCCAATGTTAAACTGACCTTCAGTTAAACTTCCACCAATAACTCCACCTTTGATATTTGCAATTTTTGAACCAGGCTTGTTAATATCAAATGAACGTAAAACATGCATTACAGGTGATTTTTTGACATCATGTTCTGGTGTTTTGATTTCAGTTTCAATTGAATAAATGAGTGCATCTAAATTTAGATTGGATTGTGCAGATACAGGAATTACAGGAGACTTTGCTGCGTTTGTACCTTTGATAAATTTCGAAATATCAGAATAATTTCCCATTGCTTCTTTGTATGTAATCAAATCAACTTTATTTTGAACTACAACAATTTGTTTAATTCCTAATGTTTGAAGTGCTAGGAGATGTTCTTTACTTTGCATTTGTGGAACTTTTTCATTTGCAGCAACTAGTAAAATAGCCCCATCCATTAATGCAGAACCCGATAACATATTTGCCATCAAACTTTCATGTCCAGGACTGTCTACGAAACTAACTACTCTACTTAGTTCTCCTTCCTGTTTACAGTTAGGACATTTAGGAGATGTAGAATAATTTGTTGGAGGTTCACAATCAGGACATTTGTAAAATGCTGCATCAGAATAGCCAACTCTAATTGTAATTCCTCTCTTCAATTCTTGACTGTGAACACTAGTCCATTTTCCTGTTAATGCCTGAATCAAAGTGGTTTTTCCATGATCTACATGACCCGCAGTACCAATGTTTACACACGGTTGATTGCCATATTTTTTTACATACGAGTCAGGAAGTGAATCTTTCCAATGCATAATAAAATTACAAATCTAGAGTATGTTAATTTATGCATTAAATTTTGGGTTATGCAGATTTTTTGCTAATCATTGGTAGTTTGCCTTTCTTGTACAAAATTGCAATAATTGCAATAATAATGATAATTGCAGCTATTCCACCCATCGGTGAATCTCCTTCTTCATTATCTAACATAGATAATGCAGAAACATCAATTGTAGCATCATGTGATAGAATATGCTCTACTCTCATGGAATCTTTGTATCTAACTTCAATTGTAATGTCATGTTTACCATCTAACGATACACCGTCAAAATCAATTGGAATGTTAAACGGAACAGGACTGTCTGGTTCTATTTCATCGATGTATTGTGTGGATTCTATAATGTTAGAGTCACCTCTTGGTTTTAGAGTAACAAATCCAAATAATCCATCACTATTCCCTTCATTTAGAATTTCACCAATTACGGTTTGTTTTCCAGACAAATCAATTACTTTAACACCATAAATTGATGGATCAACTAATCCGTTAATGTAAAAGTCAGTTACTCGAGTAACAGTTTCTAATTCACCATGAGCATCATAGTATGAAATTGTCATAGGAAGATGTAATGGTTCATTTTTGATTGTTTCAGGGACAAATACGTTTAATGAAAATGTTACAGCAGATTGTGGCTTGATTGTTCCAACATCCCAATGTGTTTGATCAAAAATTACATTTTCTAAATTAGTAACAGAAGATGAAGTAGATGCAACAGAAGTCTGATCGTTTTGCAAAACAATGTCTACATTATTTAATGGAGCACTACCTGCATTTGAAATCTCAATAATTACTTCATTGTTTATTATTGATGTCAAAGCGCCAGAAAGTGGTCTTAAGTTAACGATACTGTCACCTGTAAGTTTGAAATTAAAGGCAAAATTTTCACTTCTTTCACCAGATTCTCTTAATCTTGAAAATGTAAGGTCAACAGTTCCAGCATAATCTTTGATAGGAGCAAGTTCTGAAACATCAACAAAAAATGTTAGAGCAAATGTATTACCAGCTGAGGCTTTTTGGTCATTATCAGCCATCATAGCTACACCCCTTCCACTTGGAGATTGATATGCTGCAGGAAGAGAAAGTTTTCCTTTAATTCCAGTAATATCTTGTGTACCAACATTACTCATTACTACACTGAATGGAACATTTTTGTCTCCTGGTGCAACTTCAATTTTTTCACCTTCAGTTCCAAAATATGCATCTAGGAATTTTACACTTAGAACTCCTTCACGTAGAACTCCTTGAGGTACATCAGCAGGTCCAAGTCTGGCATCTCCAAAAGATAAAGGAGTTAATGAGGTTAAGATCAATGCCATTGAAAATAATATAATTATTTTATTCATGCTGAAATCTCCATTGTTGTTTGTTTTCCATCAAATGCTTTTCCATCTATAATTGTAATTACTCTATCAACATCTGGGAATTGATGTCTATCGTGTGTTACAATGATGAATGTTTGGTTTAATTCCTTAGCCATTGTTTTTGCTAGTTTAACAACTTTTCCGGCCGTAACTGAATCTAGATTTCCTGTTGGTTCGTCAGCTAAAACTACAGTTGGACGATTAACCAATCCTCTAGCAATTGCGGCTCTTTGTGCTTGACCACCAGAAATTTTGTTAGAACGTTTGTTAATTTGATCCTCTAATCCGACTTTAATCAATAAATCAGTTGCATTTTGACGTATATCCTCAGAACTTCCTTGAATTTGCTGTGGCAACATTACATTTTCTAAGACAGTTAAATCTGGTAACAAGTTTGCAAACTGGAAGACAAATCCCAGTTTTTCATTTCTATATTGTGAGACTTGCCCATCATTTAGAGTAGTAGTTTCTTTTCCATCTAAGATTACTTTTCCAAAAGTTGGTTTATCTAATAATCCAATCATGTTTAGTAATGTAGATTTTCCAGAACCGGAACTTCCAACAATTAGAACAAATTCACCACGTTTGATTCTAAATGAAACGTCATCTAATGCTTTTACTTGTGTATCTCCTTCTCCAAAAATTCTTGAAACATTTTGCAGCTCTAAAACAATATCAGACATTTCTCATCGCCTCCACTGGTTGTAGTTTAGTCGCTCTATAAGAGGGATATATTGCTGCAAGAATTGCTAAGAAGAAAGCCAAGAGTGCTGTTTCTGCAATTTTTGACCAATTATAATTTACTTCAAGTGCCAAACTTCCTTGGAATTGCATATTAGTTTCCTTAGCATATGTTGTATATGCTAAACCAATTCCGGTTCCAGCACCTGCACCAATTGCACCAATAATCATTCCTTGTAAAATAAATACCATTAAGATATCTTTTCGTTTTGCACCAATTGCACGCATAACACCAATTTCTCTAGTCTTACTGTTTACAAGCATCATTTGTATAGTAACAATTGCAAATGCAGAAGAACCCATTCCAAAGTAACCAATTAGATTGATCATTGCGATTCCAGAGCGAAATCCTTTGAGTGTTTGTTCAGCTGCCTCTTCAATTGTTTGTGCTTTGAGATCATCATTAGCATATGCAGCCAAGAATTGTTTTCTAATTTCTAGTGCAGCCTCTGGATTTTTTTCATTTAGTTTTACAAAAATTGAATTTGATTCATTAGGTCTATCAACTAAACTTCGTAAAGTATCAATATGAACAATCACACTTGTATCAAATCCTTGACCTCCAGCAGTTTTTGAAATTCCGGTAACCACAAATCTTTTTGAGTTTTCGTCTCCACCTTGATCTGTCATAATTAATTTAAGATTATCACCAACTCTTACACCACCTAAATCTTGTGCAACAGTTTCACCAACTACAATTGAATTTCTAGCATAGACATACTGACCATCACTAATTGTTGTATGAATTTTAGATGCTTGTATATCAGATACAGGTTCTACACCGACTACTGGAACGTCAAATTCTTCGCGAAATTCTCCCATGCTTCTAAATTCTATATCGGCACTACCCGTAAGCCGGGGCGTTGCGGACTGAACCAGCGGCACTCTTTCAAACCAGTTTGTGTAAACTACATGAGATCTTTCAATAGTTGCTTCTTCTTCATGGCTTACAAAAATATCTCCAAATCTGTAATCAGTCATATCACGAATTATTGCATCATAGATTCCCTGAAAGATTACAAAGTTAACATGAATTACTAAAATTCCAATTGATACAGCAAGTACGGCACCGATTAGACTGCCTCTCTTGTTTGCGAGCATTCTTGCTGCCAAATTTACCCGATAATCCATATTCTACTAGTAAATGTCGAATATATAATGCTGATCAAGACTAGTGCTAACATTTTAGACATTATTATCAAAAAAGGCTAGATTTATTAGATAAATATACAATTTACTTTACATATTGGACATTTTAGACATGAGGATTCTCAGTAGATTACTAAATAATTGTAGAAAACCAGATAGACAAATTGGAAGGGAATTAGGGATTTCTGGTGGTGCAGTTGGAACAAGAATTAACAAATTGGAGAAATTAGGAATTATAGAAAAATTCTGTCTAAAAGTAGAACCGCCACTTTTAGGATTAAACATGTTTTACATTGTAGTTAATACTCAAAATCAAAAAGAGATTATCAAAAATGTCAAACTAGCTGGAATGCCATTTACAATTGTACCATGTGTAGGAGGAAATACGGTTATTGGAGTTGTAGTTAAAGAAGATATGGAACAAAAAATTGAACTTTTAGAAAAATTAATGCAAAACGTACGTGTAATGTCAGTTTTTGAAGCTAATAATACAATGATTAAACATAATCTAACTAGAACTGATTTGGAAATTTTAAATCATTTAACAAATAATCCTAGAAAAAAGATTGAACAATTATCAAAGGATACCAAACTATCAACAAAAACAATTAACAGAGGATTAGAAAAACTACAAAATAATGAATCAATCCAGTTTACACTTGTATTTGATCCAAGTAAAATTGAAGGTTTTGTATGCTATGCAGTTGTAGCAATTACACAAGATGATATTCCACAAATGTTAAAAAAGTTTGAAAAAGAATTTTCAGGAAATTATCTAATGACACCATTTTTAGCAAAAAATCAGATTGTTCTATTTATGTATAGTGAAAGTATTTTCGAGATGGATGAAATGACAGAAAAAATAGCTAAAGTGGAAGGAACCATAACAACTGAATTATTTATTCCAAAGAAAATTGATATGCCAGAAAAATGGTTGGAAAAAAGATTAGAAACATTAACAAAGTCACAAACATTGCACATAACACAAGCAAACTAAAAATGAAAAAAGAAAAATTATACAAAGGAAGATTATTTGAAGTAAATGCATATAATATGCAAGTAGAACATAGAAAAGTTAGAAGAGAAGTAATAGAACATCCAGGTGCTGCAGCAATGCTTGCATTTGATGAAAAGGGAAAAGTGCTTTTAGTAAAACAACATAGATTTCCTCATGGATATATTCTAGAAATTCCAGCTGGTACTTTAGAAAAAGGAGAAAAACCAATTGATTGCGCATATAGAGAAATTATTGAAGAGACTGGCTACAAGGCCAAAAAGATGACTAAATTAGTCTCATATTTCCCTTCAGTAGGCTATAACAAAGAAGAAATTCATGTTTTTGTAGCATCAGGAACAAAAAAAGAATTTGAATTGAAATTAGATAATGATGAATTTATCACCGTTGTTAAAATGGATATTAAAAAATTAATTGGAATGATTAAAGCTGGAAAAATTATTGATTCAAAAACAATTTGTGCTGTAATGATTTATGCAGCGAAGAAAAAATTACTCTAATTACTTGTAACTTGGTTTGACTAAATCTGCTATATCAGACCAAGATTGTAATACTTTTTCAAACATGTAAATAAGATCAAAAAATGCAAGAGAAATTTGTTTTTTACTTTCTAGTGATGATCTAATTTTAGAAATTTTTGTAGCATTATTTCTTTGTAAACTAATTGCATCAATTGCAAGCGTTCTATTATTAGAGATAAAAGAATCAATAGATTTAATCTGTATTTCTTCCATATCTTTTGCAAAATCATGAAGTTTCTTTAGTTCAACTTTAGAAAGATTTGATTTAATTAATGATTGAGATAATTCAACAACAGTATCACCTGCAATTTCAAGTGTATTTGCTGCAATTCTATAATCAAGAATATCAATATTTTCCAAATTAAAAATATTAGCCAATCTAGCATCCATGATAGTACTTCGAATTAATCTAACAAGAAGAAAATATTGTCTATTAATTTCTGCATCACGATTTACTATTGTTTCTAGATTTGTTTTATCACCATTTTCTAATGATAATACAACATCACTAAACATTCCAAGTGCAATAGAACTCATTCGTTTTAGAATATTTTGTGGATTAATTGATGTTTCATCAAGTAAAAATTGAACAGAAATATTTGTTGCATCCTCATCAATTATTTCCATTCCAACTAATCTTCTTGTTGAACCACGAACACTTTCTCTATCGGTAATTGAAATTGGAGATTTACTTACAATTTTGATCATATCAAATCCTAAAAGATACGCACCAGTAATTGTGGGTACAATACTTTCACCTTTTGGAAGAGGATAAGTAATTTCAATATCCTTTGATGGTCTTTTACTTAGCTGTGTTCTAATAGAAAGATTGTTTTTGTTTGTTTCAATTTCAACTTGATTACTTTTATCTAAATTATTTGCATCAATCCATTCTTTTGGTAGAGATACTAGAATACTACTTCCAATTTTTTGCAGGCGTCGTGTGAATGTAGTCAATTTATACTAGTTTATATTATTTAAGCCAAGTATTAATATTTTACAAATATGTCATATTCGATCATGATGGCAACAGCGTTTTGTCCGGCACATATCACAGGTTTTTTCAAAGCAGAATTAGATAAAGAAGATTCCAAGCAACTTGGATCTTTAGGTGCAGGATTTTCCATACAAAAAGGTGTTAAAACAACAGTTGCAGTAAGAGATAAAACAAAACATGACATTTCAGATTTTACAATAAAGGTAGATGGTTTTGAATCAGGAGATATGCGAGTATCAGAATTAGTTCTAAATAGATTTAGTGTAAAAGGTAAATTCATTGATGTTACACATGATATTGATGTTCCAGTCGGTTATGGATTTGGTTGTAGTGCAGCAGTTGCACTATCATTATCGATTGCATTAAATGATGCATTAGATTGTAAATTAACAAAAATTCAGGTAGCACAAATAGCACATAATATTGAGATAGAATGTAGAACAGGACTAGGAGATGTCTTAGCATCATACCATGGAGGATTTGAGATTAGAGTAAAACCAGGTGCACCAGGAGTGGGTCAAGTAAAAAAAATTGATTTAAGTGAAAAAAGAGATGTAATTATAATTTGTTTTAATCCAATTTCAACAAAAAAATTTCTCAAAGAAAAGATTTCATCAATTAATGGATTAGGTGGTAAAATGGTAAAAAAACTTATTGAAAGTAATGATACTGAAGAGTTTCAAGATATGTCAATAAAATTTGCAAAATATGTTAATGTAGTAACACCAAAAATGAATCAAGTTATCAATCTTTTACATAAAAATGGGATAAAATGCGGTGTAGCATTATTTGGTGAAACAGTATTTTCACTTGTAACAAAAGATGAAAAAAATAAAGTTAAGGCACTTTTAAAACAATTTGATGATGGATTAATAATTACATCAAAAATTGATAATTCTGGTGCAAGATTACAGTAAATTTTTTGATGTACATGAATATACCAAAGTCTCATCCTCGATATTTGTCTCTTCAAATTAGAGAAAAATTAATTAATGGTTTTGATAATAACTTGGTTGCAAAAGAAGGATTATTAGCTCATGGGAGAGGAGAAGCTTTTGATTATTTGATAGGTGAAAAAACAACAAGATCTGCAAAAGATGCAATTAAAGCTGCATCAATTATGCTAAATCAGGCAGAAAATTCGGTAATTTCAGTTAATGGAAATTTTGCCGCACTTTGTCCAAAAGAAATTATTCGGTTAGCAAAAATAACAAACTCAAAGATAGAAGTGAATTTATTTTATTCAAGTGAAAAACGAAAAAAAGCAATTTTAAATATTTTGAAAAGATCTGGGGCAAAAGAAGTTCTAGGAATGAATAAAAAACAATCTACTAAGCTAAAGGGAATAGATAGCGCTAGGAGAATTGTTGATAAAAATGGCATATTTTCTGCAGATGTAGTCTTGGTTCCATTAGAAGATGGAGATAGAACTATTGCTCTAAAAAAGGCAAAAAAGAAAATCATCACATTTGATCTCAATCCACTTTCAAGAACTGCACAAACTGCAGATGTGACAATTGTAGATAACGTAACTCGTGCAATGAAATTACTCATTTCTGAATCAAGAAAACAATCAAGAAAACAAAGTTCATTTGATAACAAGAAAAATCTAAAAATTACAATTTTAGAGATTCAAAAAAATCTGAAAAGGAGAGCAAAAAATGTCTAAAACGGTAAATGACATAATGCAGATGAAATCAAAAGAGAAAATCACAGTATTAACTGGATATGACTCAACTATGACTACGCTGTGTGATAAAGCAGATGTAATTCTAGTTGGAGATAGTGCTGGAATGGTGATGTTAGGATATGATAGTACAAAAGATGTGACAATGGATGATATGGTACGTTTTACAACTGCTGTAAAAAATGCAAAAACTAATTCATTAATCGTTACAGATCTTCCAATTAATTCCTATGAAAATGAGGATTTAGCTATTGCTAATTCAAAAAGATTAGTACTAGCAGGAGCACATGCAGTAAAATTAGAAGGTGGAAAAGAAGTTGCGGATATTATTAAAGCTGTAAAAGATTCAGGTATTCCAGTAATGGGCCATCTTGGATTACTTCCACAAACTGCAGAAAAATATTCCGTACAAGCAAAAAAAAGTGAAGATGCAATTGGATTAATAAAAGATGCAAAAATTTTGGAAAAATCAGGAGTATTCAGTATTGTTTTAGAGATGGTTACAAGTGATGTTACAAAAATTGTTACAAAAAATGTTACAGTTCCAACCATAGGTATTGGGTCAGGCAAGGATTGTGACGGTCAAGTATTAGTTATTCATGATATGCTAGGAATGTTTGAGAAAATAAAGCCAAAATTTGCTAAAAGATACTTGAATTTATCAGAAGAGATCAGAAATGCAGTTAGTTCATACGTAAAAGATGTAAAAGAAGAAAGATTTCCAGAACAAGAACATACATTTTCTATGGAAAAAGATGAGTTAGAAAAATTGGAGAAAGATAATGTCTAAGAAAGAATTAGCACACCCATCACTTGACATTGTAGAAAGTCATGGTACTGAACTAACAGGAAAAAACATTGTTCTATGTGTTGCAGGTTCAGTTGCGGCATACAAGTCAATTGAGCTTGCTAGATTACTAATGCGACATGGGGCAAATGTCAAATGTGTAATGTCAAATGCTAGTACAAAATTAATCAAACCTGACTATATGAAATGGGCTACAGGAAATAATGTAATTACAAAATTGACTGGAGATATGGAACATATTGAATTAGCAGATTACAAAAGATCTGATCTGTTAATTGTATATCCTTCAACTGCAAATACTTTAGGAAAATTAGCAACAGGTATTGATGACACTCCAATCTCTACAGTTCTTACAGTTGCATTTGGATCCAAAATTCCAATAATCATGGGTCTTGCAATGCATCGTTCAATGTATGAAAATGCGGCAGTTAAAAAAAATATGGACTTTTTAAGAAAGAAGATAGATTTTGTATCTCCACAAATGATAGAAGGCAAAGCAAAGGCTCCAGAACCAGAAGATATGCTATCATTTATTTTGAAAAAATTTGGAGGATCCGAAAAATTACGTGGAAAGAAAATTTTGATAACAGCAGGTCCAACTATAGAAAAAATAGATTCCGTTCGTGTAATAACAAATCAAAGTTCTGGAAAAACAGGAGCGTTGTTAGCTTCAGAATTAATTTCAGCAGGAGCAAAAGTTACTTTGGTATACGGTCCAGGAATAAATGAACCACCAAAAGGTGCTAAAATAATTCGAGTAAATTCTGTAGAGGAGATGAGTAAAGCAGTAAAAGAATGTTTGAAGAAAAAATTCGATATTGCAATAATGACTGCTGCTGCATCAGATTATGTAGTAAAGAATACAACTTTAACCAAGATTAAAAGTGACAAAAAAGAAATTAATGTAAAACTTGTAAAAGTACCAAAAATTATCGATATGATAAAAAAGAAGCAAAAAGACATTTTTCTTATTGGTTTCAAGGCTGAAACTGATATTTCTAAAAAAGAACTTGTTAATCGTGCAAAAAAGAAATTAAAAGAATCAAATGCAGATATGATAATCGCAAATGATATTGGTCGTAAATATAACAAGGATACAAGCTATAATGAGATAGTAATTGTAGATTCCAAAATAATAATAAATGTTCCAAGAACTAAAAAAGAGAGACTTTCTAAAATAATTTGTAAAAACATTGAAAAAAGATTCTAAAGGACTAAAATACAAACAACGTACCATTTCAGTTTGGAATGAAGTTGCACCATTTTATCATAAGAGATGGGCAAAAAATGAAGTTGGTCCATTTAGCGTTACAAAAAAACTGTTAGAGTTATCTAAAATAAAAAAGAATGATACAGTTTTAGATCTTGCATGCGGTACAGGACTTGTTACAAAGAAACTAATTAGAAAAGTTGGAAGTAAAGGTGACATTTATGCAACAGATTCATCAGAATCTGCAATTAAAATAGCAAAAAAATGGATAGGTGATGCTGAAAATCTACATTTCATCAGAGCGGATGCTGAAAAGATTCAATTTAATACAGAATTTGATGCAATTACATGTCAATATGCATTATTCTTTTTTCCTAATGAACAAAAAGTATTAAAAAATATGAAAAAGTTTTTGAAGAAAAATGGAACGATTACACTTGCGGTTCATGGGAAATATAATGTTCCATATTTTGATTGTATTTTGGAATCAGTAAAGAAATTCATTCCAAATTACTTACCAAAATATCCAGAGATGGATAGATTTGGAACAAAAGAAACGTTTGCAGGTGCAATAAAAAAAGCAGGATTTAGTAAAATTATTGTAAAAAAATTTGTTTTCAAGTACAGTCCAGGTACATTTTCAGAATATTGGAATAATTATAAAAAACATCTCTCAAAACCTCTAAAAGAAAAATTTGATTTTTTAACTAAATTTCAAAAAGCCAATCTTAGAGAGATGGTCAAAGATAAGACTATACAATATACAAAAAATGATGGAAAGATTGTATTTCCATGGGAAGTTCTAGTCTTGACCGCAAAAAATGAATGACATCAGACATAAATTCAGATTAAGAATGCATTAAGATTGTTGAAGGTTAGAAGAAAAAGACTCTTAAAAAATTGTAAAAATATTACAGGTTGCGATATGCTAGTTGCATTAGAGCCCGAAAATCTATTTTACATGACCGGTTTTTGGGGAGAGGCAATTGGAATTTTAGAGAAAAATGGAAAGACAACCATTATTGCACCAGAATTAGAAATAGGTAGAGCAAAAGAAGAAGGGGTTGATTGTACAGTTATTCAATCTGATCGTGGAATGAGTTCTTTGGTGACATTAAAGAAATTTCTCAAAGGAAAAGTGTGTACAGACTGCCAAAATTATTCTGTAATGCAGTCGTTAAAAAAAACATTTCCAAAAATTAAAAATTCAATTGAACCATTTAACAAATCAAGAGAAATTAAAGACGATAATGAAATTAAAATTCTAAAAAAGGCATCTAAAATAATTGATGAAATGTTTGGCATTTGTCAGAAAAAAATTAAAGCTGGACAAAAAGAATCAGAACTTCAAGCCATTTTAATGTCATATGCAGTAGAAAATGAAATGTTTGATACAGGATATCGTTCAACATTAAACCCATTAATTATTGCGGGTGGACCTAATGGTGCATTACCTCATGCACAAGTTACTGATAGAAAATTCAAAAAAAATGAATTAATTGTAGTAGATTTAACATTACGTTACAAAGGTTATGTTTCAGATGCAACAAGAACATTTGCCATAGGAAAAATTTCTGCTGAGGAAAAAAATGTTTATGAGATTGTTAAAGAATCACAAAAAGCTGGACTAAAAGCTGTTAAACCAAACATAGATTGTAAAAAAATTGATGATGCGTGTAGAAAAATTATTGATGAATCAGGTTATGGAAAATATTTCATTCATTCAACTGGACATGGTATTGGATTAGATGTACATGAATTACCAACAATTGGTCCAAGAAGTTCTACAAAGTTAGAAAAGAATATGGCAATTACTGTAGAGCCAGGTATTTACATTCCAAAAAAGTTTGGTGTAAGAATAGAAGATTCATTAATTGTAACACAAAAAAATTCAATTCTTTTACATAAATTTACAAAAGACTTGTGTGTTGTATAATATTTGAGGCTAAATAGATCAAAAGAGTTTATGAAGGTGTAGATCGCCAGTAAGCTGTGCAGAAACAAGAAAACACAACTTACTTGAAAGCAATCACTATTCGTGATCCTAGTGATTTACATTCAATAAAAGAAGATATCAAAAAAGGAATGGTTCTAATTTTAAGAGTTACACCATTAGCACAATCAGATGTTGAAAAATTACGTAAGGTTGTAGAAGAGCTCTATGTTATTGCACGTAATGCAGAAGCAGATATTGCAAGATTAGGAGAAGAAAGAATTATTGTAACTCCACCAAATGTAAAAATTTGGAAACCAGATTATGATTTAAAATAATTTTATAGCTTCTTGAACTTGTGGATAATGAGTTGTAACTCTATACATTCTATTAATTGCTGATGAAAGATTTTGAGATTTTCTTCTTTC